>MAAC01016904.1_pt1 | contig 35019 bp, 33 predicted proteins | sample 1115981 | NCBI WGS metagenome assembly MAAC01 (sample SAMN04961126, study PRJNA320927) | seawater metagenome | isolation source: sample BD02T64 sea water enriched with oil for 64 days | place: USA:Gulf of Mexico | collected 2013-07-27 | reverse complement strand
CTTTAAAACCATACAATCATGGCACATAAAAAAGGAGTAGGTAGTTCGAAGAATGGTAGAGAATCAGAATCGAAACGTCTAGGAGTAAAAATATTTGGTGGTCAGGCTGCAATTGCAGGAAACATTATAGTTCGCCAAAGAGGAACAACACACAATCCAGGAGAGAATGTATATATGGGAAAAGACCATACTTTACATGCTAAAGTGGACGGAGTTGTACAATTTCGTAAGAAAAGAGATAATAGATCTTATGTATCTATTGAGCCTTTCGAAGTTTAAGCCTTCATACATAAAATTAAAAACTCCCAAACGCAAGTTTGGGAGTTTTTTTATGCTTGTATTTTGTACATTTACAACTCATGAATATACTCTATAATTGTATTGTGTTAATCACGACATTTTTCTTGTCGATTCTCGCCCTATTCAACAAAAAAATGAAATTATTTGTTGATGGAAGAGCTAATACTTTTGAGATGCTTTCCGTTTTTAACACTACTGATAAAATAGTTTGGTTTCATGCCGCTTCTTTGGGGGAGTTTGAACAAGGGAGACCAATTATTGAACGATTAAAGCAAGAATTTCCATCGCATAAAATACTTCTCACCTTTTTTTCCCCTTCGGGATATGAAATACGTAAAGACTACGAGCTGGCAGATGTAGTTTGTTATTTACCGATGGATTCTAACAAAAATGTACAACGATTTTTCGATGCAGTAAATCCGGCTATGGCAGTATTTATTAAATATGAATTCTGGCCAAATTATTTAAAAGGACTGAAACAAAGAAATATTTCAACAGTATTAGTTTCGGGAATATTTAGAAGAAATCAAATATTCTTCAAGCCTTTTGGGGGTTTTATGAGAAAATCACTCAAAGCCTTTGACCATTTTTTTGTACAAGACCAAGCTTCAAAAGACTTATTGACTTCTATTAGTTATAATAATGTAACCATTAGTGGGGATACGCGTTTTGATCGTGTGTATGAAATTTTACAGCAAGACAATGCCCTAGATTATATATCAGAATTTAAAAATAATAAATACACTGTTGTTGCAGGAAGCACTTGGGAAGAAGATGAAAAATTAGTAGTAAATTATATAAATAGTTCTGCTTCTAATGACGAAAAAATAATCATTGCACCACATAATATGAATACGAATGATATTGATGCGTTGAAAAAATCAATAACTAAGAAAACAGTGTTGTACTCAGAAAAAGAAGGTAAATTGCTTTCAAACTTTGATGTGTTTATTGTTGATACAATCGGAGTTTTAACCAAGATTTACTCAGTTGCTGATGCTGCCTATGTCGGTGGTGGATTGACAAAAAACGGTGTGCATAACATCTTAGAACCTGCTACTTTTGGCGTGCCAATTGTAATTGGCCCAGCGTATAAAAAATACAAAGAGGTTGTAGATTTAGTTGCCTTAAAAGGATGTAAAGTAATTGCTAATAAAAATGAATTTTCAACTATTTTTACAAAGCTAAAAGAAAATGAAAACTATAGAAGCCAACTAGGGAAAATCAATACCCAATTTATAAAAGAAAATATTGGTGCTACAAAAGCAACCATGAAATATATAAATACTCAACTAAAATAAATAATATGGAATTTATCTCTCAACCCTGGGCATGGTATGTTGCTGGCCCCATGATAGCAATTGTGTTATTGTTAATGAATTATTTCGGACGAGGTTTCGGAGTATCATCAAATTTAGAAACATTCTGTACTATTGGTGGTGCAGGAAAAGTAACTGATTACTTTAAAAAAGATTGGAAAACACAAACTTGGAGTTTGTTATTTGTAGTTGGAATTATAGTTGGAGGATATATTTCTTCACACTATTTGATGCCTGGAGACCCAATTGTATTGAATCCAGAAACAGTTTCTGAATTGGCAGAATTGGGATTTGCAAACGCAGGACAATCATATGTTCCTTCAGAGATTTTTAGTATTGATAATATTTTATCTTTAAAAGGTTTTGCCATTTTAATTGGTGCTGGATTTATGGTGGGATTTGGAGCTCGTTATGCTGGTGGATGTACTTCTGGTCACGCAATAACTGGTTTAAGTAGTTTGCAAATGCCGTCTTTATTAGCCGTAATTGGCTTTTTTACTGGTGGTTTAATTATGACTTGGTTTTTAATCCCTTTATTATTCTAAATTATGAAAAACATTAAATTTTTAATTATCGGAGTTGTATTTGGAATAATACTGAGTAAGTCAGAAGTGGTTTCTTGGTATAGGATTTACGAAATGTTTAAATTTCAATCGTTTCATATGTTTGGAATTATTGGAAGTGCAGTTGCAGTATCAATGATTTTTATGCAATTGTTTAAAAAAGGCGTTATCAAAAACTACTTGGGAAAGAACATTCCTGTAAAAGACAAGAAAAAAGGAGTAATCAGAACCTTGGTTGGCGGTACAATCTTTGGATTAGGTTGGGCCTTAGCTGGCGCTTGTCCTGGACCCATGTTTGTTTTGATAGGTCACGGAGTTACCGCAATTTTAATTGTGATTCTAGGAGCCACCTTAGGTGCTTTTATTTACGGGGTATTAAGTAAGAAATTGCCTCATTAACGTCTAATAAATAAGAAGTGATTTAATGAACAATGTCATAAAATTACAACATGATTCATCTTATTTTTGTGTAAATTAATTATGAGCAAGTTGATAGACAGTTTTGGACGGCAAATTAACTACGTTCGGTTAGCAGTAACCGATCGCTGTAACTTGCGTTGCCAATATTGCATGCCTGCTCACGGAATTGAAATTGTACCAAGAGATGAGTTGCTTTCTTATAAAGAAATGTACCGAGTTGTTCGGGTGCTTACAGAACTTGGTGTTACTAAAATTAGATTAACCGGAGGAGAACCATTTGTTAGAAAAGGCTTTGTAGGTTTTTTAGAAATGTTGTCTTTTAATGATTTGTTAGAAGATATCAATATTACTACAAATGGTGTGATGATACACAAACACATCGAAACACTTGAAAAGTTACAGAAAATAAAAAACATCAATTTAAGTATTGACAGTTTGAAGGCTGGTAAGTTCAATGAGATTACCCGTAGAAATGTGTTTGATGAGGTTTTTAAAACCATGGAAACTTTAGAGAAAAGTTCTATGAATTTAAAACTGAATGTAGTTGTTCAATCTGGAATTAACACCAACGAGATTACTGATTTTGTTAAACTAACCAAAGACAAAGACATTGCTGTTCGATTTATAGAGGAGATGCCTTTTAATGGAAAAGGACAACGAGAAATGCAAGATTCTTGGAATTATAACAAGATTCTAAATGAGATAAAATCAGAATTTAATGTTTCTGAAATTCAATCAGAAAAGTCATCTACATCACGTAACTTTTCCATAGAAAACCATAAAGGAATCGTTGGGATCATTCCTGCTTTTACCAGAAGTATTTGTGGTGATTGTAACCGAATTAGAATCACATCAACTGGAACTTTTAAAAACTGTTTGTTTGATGATGGCGTATTTAATCTAAGAGATTTTATTCGTGAAGGAGCATCAAATGAAGATTTAAAAGAACTCTTTTTATCATTAGTAAAAGAGAAACCAGAAAATGGTTTTATAGCCGAAGCTAACAGAAAGAAAGGTGGTGTTTCTGAGAGTATGTCAACAATAGGAGGTTAAATATTGCAGCACAAAAATAATATGTATTCAGTAGTTTGGAAATATATAGTTGAAAAGGAACATCAACCAAAATTTGAAAAAGAGTATGATGGTCATGGAACCTGGGCTAAATTGTTTAGGAGTTCTAAATACTATATAGACTCATTTTTAAAAAAGAGTATTGAAGTAAATGACACTTATCTTTTAACTGATACTTGGACTGAAAAAAAGCAGTATGAGATTTTTAAGAAAGAAAACCAGAAAATTTATGACAAATTAAGTTCTGAATTTGAAATATTATACAGGAAAGAAGAAAAAATAGGAGAGTTTAAATCTGTTAATTAGAAAAGTAAAAGATATTTAATGATTTCGGTAGAAAACGCTTTGCAAACCATTTTAGATTCAGCCCAAGATTTTGGAGTTGAAGAAATTCCGTTTATACAATCAGTTGGCAGAGTTTTAAAAGAAGATATTAGAGCTGACAGAGATTTTCCACCATTCAATAGAGTTTCTATGGATGGAATCTCGATTGATTTTTTGAGCTTCAAAAAAGGACAACGTAGTTTTCCTATTGAAGGAATTCAAGCTGCAGGAAGCGAACAAATAACACTAGAAAACTCAGAAAATTGTATAGAGGTAATGACAGGTGCAGTGCTGCCAAACAACACATCAGCTGTAATTAGATACGAAGATGTAACCATTAAAGAAGGCATTGCGACAATCAATATAGAAAGCATCCATGATGCCCAGAATATTCATGAGAAAGGAAAAGATGGAAAAGCAGGAAATCTATTAATTCAACAGAATGCAAAGATATCAGCGGCCGAAATAGGTGTTTTAGCAACCGTAGGAAAAGCAAATGTTAAGGTTGCAAAAACTCCGAAAGTGATGATTGTTTCTACAGGAGACGAGTTGGTTGGTGTAGAAGAAACTCCGCTAACACATCAAATCCGTAGATCTAATGTATTTACCTTAGTTTCTTTATTAGAAAAACTGCATATCCCTTCAGAAACTGCACATGTTACAGATGACAAACCTATTTTAAAAGAGAAGATAAAAGCCTATTTACAAGAATTTGATGTGTTGCTTTTTAGCGGAGCGGTTAGTAAAGGGAAATACGATTTTTTACCAGAAGTATTTGACGAATTAAGAGTGGAAAAGTTATTTCATAGAGTTGAACAACGACCAGGAAAACCTTTTTTCTATGGTCGAGCATCAGCTTTTGGCATGAATGAACAAGGGGTTTATCAGGATGCAGATAAAGGTATAGAGAATAAAAACCAAAAAGACACAATTGTATTCGGGTTCCCAGGAAACCCAATTTCTACATTTGTCAATTGTTTGGCCTATTTTTATCCTTGGTATTATAAATCAGTTGGAGTAGAACAGCTAGCAGAAAATGCGATTTTAGCAGAAAACGTAACATTTAAACCAAGTCTAACATACTTTTTGCAAGTACAATTAAGTTATAAGTACGGGCATTTAATTGCAACTCCAATTGCTGGAAATGGTTCTGGAGATTTAGCAAGTTTGGTAAACACAGATGCATTTATTCAATTGCCAAAAGATCAAACTGAGTTTAAAAAAGGAGAAGTTTTTACAATAATTAGATATCGATAATGAGCGATTTTTCACATATAAACAAAAAGAATCAACCTAAAATGGTCAATGTTTCTGACAAAGCAATTACCAAAAGAACTGCTATTGCAAAAGCAAGTATGTTTTTAGGAAAAAAGATAATTTCTTATTTTACAAATGATGATTTAATCACCAAAAAAGGCCCTGTTTTTCAGACGGCAATTATTGCCGGGATTCAAGCCGTAAAAAAGACATCTGAACTAATTCCGATGTGTCACCCATTATTAATTAATGGAGTTGATATAGATATTGACATTGTAGATTCAGAGCATATAGAAGTCTTTTGTACCGTAACGATAGAGGGAAAGACTGGTGTGGAAATGGAAGCGTTGACAGGTGCTAATATTACGTGTTTAACAATTTATGATATGTGTAAAGCGATCTCTCAAAAAATGGTAATTAAAGAAGTGAAGTTGGTAGAAAAAACAGGCGGAAAATCTGATATTAAGAATGACTAAGCACACTAAACATACAAACATTACGAAAAGAAAGAACAATACCTTTGCGCCAAATGAGTTGGTGTTATTAGGTGCAAAATGTAGAGTAATTTCAGAATTGGTAAGCCAAGTTTCTAAAGAGCTATCAAATTACAAGCTAGCTTATTTTGATGCATCTCATGCAAAGGACGTCGAAGAAAACACATTGTCAGAATATGTTTTTCACCATGATGGTAATTTACAAATTACAACTTCTGGGCAGGTAAACAAATTTCAACAACGATTGGGTTTTTCACAAATGGATTTTGTGTTTATCAATGGGAATCATTATGCAGGTTCTAAACAAGTGGTGTTTTTAGATCCAGAAAAAGAAGCGTCTATCAATAAAAGAATGGATCAAATTTCTGACGTGCAGTTTTTTGTAAAATTATCAAATGATATTGCACCTTTTCAATCATTAAAAAATAAATTCCCGAATTGGAAAGAAATTCCACAATATGAACTGTCAGATATTGAAAACATCACCAATCATATTTCAATATTGATACAAGAAACAATTCCGAAAATAAAAGGCTTGGTATTAGTTGGTGGAAAAAGTACGCGAATGGGCGCAGATAAATCTCAGTTGGACTACTTTGGTAAACCCCAGAAAGAACACGTAAAAGAATTGTTAGAAAGTAACAATTTGAAAACCTATTATTCAGTGCAAAACGATGCTGGAAATAAAAATGAAATTCATGATGCCTTTTTAAATTTGGGGCCTTTTGGCGGAATTTGTTCTGCATTTCAACAAGATCCAAATATCGCTTGGTTAGTGCTCGCAACAGATGTTCCTTTTGTAAATAATGAATTGATTCAATTGTTACTAAGTAAAAGAAACCCCTCTAAAATCGCAACGGCAATTAAAGGAAGGGGTAAAGAGTTTGTAGAGCCATTAATTACAATTTATGAGCCCAAAGCATATCCGGTTTTATTACAGTATTTAGCGCAAGGATATTCATGTCCGCGTAAAGTATTGATTAATTCTGATGTAGAAATTGTTGAAGTTGATAATGATTTTATTCGAAACATCAATACTCCAGGTGAGTTTGAAATAGCAAAGAAAGAATTAGATAATTAAGAAGATTGTCTCCTTGAGAATTGTAGAGGTGAGTTAATTCTCGACCGCGCTCGAACTGAAAAAAAACATTTAGACACAGAAATGAATTCAATGTAAGCCAGTTCGAGATAAAAACGAAATCAAAAACAACCTTTTTTAACGTTAAATTATATTGTATAAATTGGTGTTGTAGTAAGCAAAAACTACATTTGTTGAAAAATAAATTCACGTAGTAAAATACTATAAATACTGAAAGAAAGATTTCCAAAAGCAAACATTCTTAGTTTGACTGGAGGAATAAATGACTGTTAAATGATGAATCCAATCCAATTTTATACCCAAGAAAAACAAACGTTAGAGACCGAGCTGGTAAGTTTAAAAAAGCGATTGTTTGCAGTCAGTATTTTTCGTCTGTTCGTGTTTTTCACAACCATTTTCGGAATCTATTATTTCTTCGGAGATGGATTAATAGTTTCTATTATTGGGACAATGGGTTTTTCAATTTTTGCATTGTTGTTGGTGAAAAACGCCAAATTACAAACAGGGAAAGAAATTTTAATTTCGAAAATAAAAATCAACACTACAGAAATTGCTGTTTTAGGTGGGGAGTTCAAGAACTTAAAATCAGGAAATGAATTTGTAGATCCACACCATTTTTATAGCAACGATATTGATTTATTTGGTATTGGTTCTTTTTTTCAATATTCAAACAGAACAGCAACAGAAGAAGGTGCTCAGGCTTACGCAGTGCTTTTGACCGAAAATAAGATTGATCAAATTGAAAAGAAACAAAAGGCCGTTCAGGAATTAGCTAAAAAAGTGACATGGAGACAACACTTTACTGCAATTGCTGGTTTGGTAAAAGTGCAGTTTAGTTCAGTGACAATTTTAAATTATGTAAAAGACTATACTACAGTCTTACCACAATATTTTGAGAATTTAGCTAAAGTATTTTATTTGGTTTCTATAGCTTTAATTGCATTGGTCAGTGTAGGTTTAGTTCCGTTTTCATTACTTGTTCTTTGGTTTTTTATCGGATTGTTTATCTCTGCTTCGCAGATTAAAAAAACGAGTCATATTTACAATAAATCTAGTAAGGCAAAAGAAACGTTTAAGCAATATTATCAATTATTATCTGAAATAGAAGAACAATTTTTTTCTTCAATATTGTTAAAAGAGAACCAACAGAAATTACAATCTGAAAAGGAAAAAGCATCTGCAATTTTTCAAAAATTCTCTCGAATTTTAGATTCTTTTGATCAACGAAATAATATCATTATTGCTGTAATAGGAAATGCTCTGTTTCTTTGGGATATTCAAAATGCTGTGAAGGTGGAAAAATGGATTTCGAAATATAAACACACTGCAGAGAGCTGGTTCGAGGTAATTACTTTTTTCGATGCTCAGAATACATTGGCAAACTTTTCTTACAATCATCCTGCATTTGTGATGCCAACAATTTGTGATACATCAGCCATTATAAAAGCCACACATTTAGGGCATCCTTTATTGAATGCGAGTAAAAGGGTAGACAACGATTTTGTAATTGATAAGGAGCAGTTTTTTATTGTTACAGGAGCAAATATGGCTGGAAAAAGTACTTTTTTAAGAACGGTTTCTTTAACAATGGTGATGGCAAATATCGGATTGCCTGTTTGTGCTGAAGTAATAGAATACAGTCCTATAAAATTAATTACTAGCATGCGAACTTCTGATTCGTTGGCAGATGATGAATCGTATTTTTATTCTGAATTGAAACGATTAAAGTTTATTGTTGATAAAATTGAAACAGAAGATTATTTTATCATTTTAGATGAAATTTTAAAAGGAACAAATAGTAAAGATAAAGCGATTGGTTCTAAAAAATTTGTAGAAAAATTAAGCAATTCAAAGTCAACAGGAATTATAGCAACACATGATGTAAGTTTGTGTGAACTAGAAGAAGAGTTTAAAGAGATAAAGAATTATTTTTTCGATGCCCAAATACACGATAATGAATTGCATTTTGATTATACACTTAAAAAAGGTATTTGTAAAAATATGAATGCTTCTTTTCTATTGAAAAAGATGGAAATAATTTAGGTGCGTAACATAATTAGCTCCCAAATTTGATTGTTAGATTGGTGTTCTTTTAAGACTTTAAAACCTACTGCTTTATGTGCATTTATTGAGCGTACATTTTTAACATCAACCTCAGTAATAATTGCGTTGTATTCTTTAGAAATGTTTTCTTTCATGTATTTGTAAAGTGCTCTAAATATTCCTTTTTTTCGATAGTCTTTATCAACACAAACCTGTCCCATAACCATGTAGTTGAAGTTTTCGTTAAGCGTTTCGATTGCTTTGTCTATTTCATTAAACATTGGGGTTAACAAAGGAATTTCATTTCTAAATTCCTGTAACATACAAAGTGTATAGCCAACAACTTTATCGTTGTGTTTTGCTATTATATGCGGATGCGCATCATGCATTTTTGTTAAAAGCTCTATGGTGTGTTGAGCGCTTACAAAACCTTGCTCATTTTTTTCATCCGAAGAAATATTTAGCGGTAAGTTTTTCTGCTGAAGCGCAATTATGTCTTCTAACTCTTTATCAGTCGATGTCAGTTGATATGTAATCATTGGAGTATTCTTTTTGTCTAATGTTATGGATGTGCATTTACCCAAACTTCTCCGTCAGAAAAATGTTCTTTTTTCCAAATAGGAACGGTTTCTTTTAAAGTGTCTATTGCAAATTGACAGGCATCAAAAGCAGCTTTTCTATGTTTAGCAGAAGCCGTAATTATTACCGGAATTTCTCCAATTTGTAACATGCCCTCTGCATGATGAATGGCGATTTTTGCTATTGAAAACTTCTCTAAAGCCAAATTAGCAATCTTTTGCATTTCTTTTATAGCCATCGGTTTGTAAGTAGAGAAATCTAATTGCACGACCTCTTTTCCTTTGGTGTCATTTCTTACGGTTCCTACAAAAGCAGAAATACCGCCACAGGAATGGTCAGTTACAAAATCGTAACAGGCTTGTAAATCTAATTTTTCTGAAGTAACTTTTATAGATGTTTTGCTCATGTCTCTTACAAAAATAACAAATCAAAACGTATCTTTGTATTCTAATATTAGAAGTTTTGAAAATGAAAAATATATTTAGAATTGTGAGCTTTTTAGAGGGTGTTTCTTATTTACTATTACTGTTTATTGCTACTCCAATTAAATACTTTAGTGAGGATCCTAGTTATGTGAAAATGCTTGGAATGCCACACGGAGTTCTATTTATGATTTATGTGGTGTTGGCCTTTATGTTAAAAATTCCAGAAAAATGGAACGGTAAAACTTTTGGAATCGTTTTAGTTGCTTCTATTTTACCTTTTGGTACTTTTTATGTTGATAAAAAGTATTTACAAAACTAGCCTCCACTAACTGGCGGAATAATAGCAATGACGTCATTTTTTTTTAAGATAATTTCGTTAGAAGCATATTCTTCGTTCACGGCAATTGCATAAGAGTTGATGTTTTCTAATTGTGGATACTTGATTAACAGTTGTGCTTTTAAACCTGATATAGTCGTGGCAGTAGGAATTTCGAATGTTAAAGAAGAAGTTCCTAATAAATCTGTGGTGATTCCGAAAAGTAAGATTTGTATTTTCATCTGACACAAAGATAAGTGATCAATTAAAACAAACTTAAACTAAACACAAAACCTTTTTGTTTTTGGTTAATACCACCTTTAGAAATTACGTAATCAACACGTAGAAAGCGCCATTTTCCAAAACCAATATTATCAATTCCTATTGAAGCTTCCGTGTATGGCTTTCTATCACCTGTAAGCAAGCCTTTTGCACCTGTTACAACATGGAAGTTTAGTTTATTTAGTAACGGAATTTTACCAAGTAAAAATCCTTTAAAGTTGTGTTCTGCATGGAATTCTGCAAATTGACTATTTGTGCTGTATGCATAGTAATCTAATAAGTTGAAATGACTTGTTGTTCCGCTATTTGGAGAAATGGATAGTTTATTTCCATTAAAATGAGCGTAATCCATAAACGGAATGTCCTTTTGGTTTAAGAAAAGACCAGCTTTAATTCGGTATTTAGATTTCCCTAAATTCCCCAAAGAAAAACTTTGTCTTAGTTGAGTAAACACATAATCTGAATGATTTTCTGAGTTTCCTGAGCCGAAAGTTTTTCTGTATCCAACATATAAAGAAGGATATTTATTGTTGTAAACAGTTCGTTTACTATTGGGGTACGATAAATATTTGGTTCCAAAATTAATTGTTGTTCCTAAGTTTAGTGTCCAAATTTTATGCTGAGAAAAAGAAGCAGTATTGCTTAAAGGATCTTTTGGATTGTTAGATGAATAAACTCTGTTCTTAATGTTTTTTGCACTATAGTTGGTCGTGTTAAAAAGTGGTTTTCTGTCAGCGAATTCTAAAGAAGAGTTCAACCTAAATCCGTTGGTAATTTCTCTAGAGAAAGAAACATTGGCAAAAGTTTTTTCGTAAATCTTCTCGTAGTTTCTTTCAAAGTAGATAGAACTGATTGTGTTGTGAAGATTAGAAATTGGGTTTTTTGAATTGAATTGTCTTGTGGTAATTCCTCCAGAAAAACGTAAAATAGGTCTAGAAATATTATCCCATTTGTATCCGAAAAACACTGTAGGCCTTAGCTTTTTATCTGAGAATCCATAATTGAAATTTGCTCCGGCATTTATCCATTTTCCAGTTTCGTTTAAGGATTTAAAATAGCTCATTCCTACTGTAGAATTCCAACCTTGAACGGTGTTAAAGTTTAAATTTGTAATTGGAGAATCTATATTGAAAGACCATTTGTTATAAGAATCTCTATAATTATAGCCAGATAACGGGAAAACCCAAGACAACTTGTTATTTTTTGTGTCAATAGAGTCTAAATATTTTTTAGATTTTCGAATAACTTTGATGCTGTCTTTTATTACATAATCTGTTACTTCTTCTTTGGTTAAAGGGACAGGACGCAATGTGTTCCAATAGGTAGAGTCTTTTTTTGTGGCTTCTTTTTCAAAAGACAAAATTTCTTTTCCGAAAGTAGTTTTAGAAAAAGTTGGATTGAAATTATAATTGCTATATGCAGAAGAAAAACGGCCGTTGATATTAATTCCAAACATGCCTATTTTAAAATCAATGGTTTGAGAAATTACAATCCAGGCGTTATTTTTTAGTGATTTATTAAAGCTCTGTTTAAAGTGTAGAGCATCTACCATAGGTAGGTTTACTTGCTCGCCAGTAACGGTAATGTCTGTTCCGTATAAAGCCCAGTCATCTTCTGCAATGTAGATAAATCCACTAAAAACACGATCGTTTTTACGTTTAGGTAAAATGGCAATTTTGTTTATCATTTGCCCGTTTTTGTCATAAAAATTACCAACTAACTTATATTTATAGTATCCAAAGGCGTAAGTTGCAATAGGTGAAATAATCTCGTTACCGATTTCAACAGTATTTTTATATAAATTAAAATTCACATCTTCGGCTCTGTTAAAGCTAACACCGTTGTCAGAACCACTTACTTTAGAGGCAACAATATGTTCTTTAAAGTTGTTCGGTTTTTGATGTGATATTTTTGAAACCGTTTCAGATAAATAAATAATTCCACTTCGTGTAGAATCCAATCCGCCACCTAAATCACCTAGCTTTTGACCTAAAATTTTCTTTGGAGCATTTTTAATTTTATACAATCCTCTTGAGTAGAAATCTGCTGTGAACTTTTTAATTTTATTTTCGTTTTTCTTTTTATTAGCAATTACATTTCTAATAATTTTATTTGCTGGGTTCTCTTTGCTATTTATCTGAACTTCATCTAAAGTGATTTGCTCTTCAGATAATTTTACATTCATAGAAAAAGGAAACGAAGAGATTTGAATACTTTTTTTAAGTGTTTTATAGCCTAGAAACTGAAAAACAATAGTGTGGTTTCCTGTTTTTTTTATAGGTAATTCATAGTATCCTTCGTCATTAGAGGTTGTTCCAGTAATCGTTCCGTCTAAATAGATGCTTACAAAAGAAAGTGGTTTGTTTTTTTTATTGGTAACCTCCCCTTTTATTTGAGATGAAATGGTTGTACTAATGAATAATAAGGTGAATGCAATAAAATTTTTCATAGCGTAGTTTTGGTTGTTGAGAAGCAAACATATATCATGCCAACAAAGTCTTGTCTCTAATTTTTGTTAAAGTACTTATAATTAATTCTTAAAAACACTTTTACTTCTTTTACTAGACGCTTTAATATATGATTTCGTTACTTGATTTTCCATAAATTTTTAAAAGCATCGAAACCAAAAAAGAGTATATTTGTGAGTTCATACAAACAATAACACTATGAGCGAATCTAGAAAAAGACGCGAAGCATTATTATATCATGCGAAACCAAAACCGGGTAAAATCGAGGTAGTACCGACTAAAAAATACGCTACTCAACACGATTTATCTTTGGCATATTCGCCAGGAGTTGCAGAACCGTGTTTAGAGATTGAAAAAAACCCAAATAACGCATATAAATATACAGCAAAAGGAAATTTAGTTGCAGTAATATCTAACGGAACGGCAGTTTTAGGTTTAGGTGATATTGGCCCTTTGGCATCAAAACCAGTGATGGAAGGTAAAGGTTTGTTATTTAAAATTTTTGCAGATATTGATGTTTTTGATATTGAAGTTGATGCAACTGATGTAGATAAATTTGTTGAAACTGTAAAAGCGATTGCTCCTACTTTTGGAGGAATTAATTTAGAAGACATTAAAGCTCCAGAGGCTTTTGAGATAGAAAGAAGATTAAAAGAGGAATTAGACATTCCTGTCATGCATGATGATCAGCATGGAACAGCAATTATTTCTGCTGCAGCGTTGAAAAATGCCATTGAAATTACAGAAAAGAAAATTGACGAAGTTCAAATTGTTGTAAACGGGGCAGGAGCTGCGGCTATTTCATGTACGCGTTTGTATTTAGCTTTAGGAGCAAAGAGAGAAAATGTGGTAATGTGCGATAGTAAAGGCGTTATCAGAAAAGACAGAGGAAATCTGACTTCGCAAAAACAAGAATTTGCTACAGATAAAGATGTGAATACTTTAGATGAAGCAATGCACAATGCTGATGTTTTTATAGGTTTATCTAAAGGGAATGTGGTTACACCAGAGATGTTGTTATCTATGGCTAAAGACCCAATTGTATTTGCAATGGCAAATCCAACACCAGAAATAGATTACGATTTAGCGATAAAAACAAGAGATGACATCATTATGGCAACAGGAAGATCAGATCATCCTAATCAGGTGAATAATGTTCTTGGGTTTCCATTTATTTTTAGAGGGGCTTTAGATGTTAGAGCAACTAAAATTAATGAAGAAATGAAAATGGCAGCTGTACATGCATTGGCAGATATGGCTAAGAAAACTGTACCGGAACAAGTGAATATTGTATATGATGAAATCAGTTTGTCTTTTGGTCGTGAATATATCATCCCAAAACCATTTGATCCTAGATTGATATATGAGATTCCACCTGCAATTGCAAAAGCAGCCATAGATTCTGGAGTTGCTTTAGAGCCAATTACAGATTGGGATAAGTATCAAGAAGAATTAATGGAACGTTCTGGAACTGGAAGTAAGGAAATTAGATTGCTTCATAACAGAGCAAAGAGAGACCCAAAAAGTATTGTGTTTGCTGAGGCAGATCATTTAGATGTGTTAAAAGCCGCGCAAAGAGTGTATGATGAAAAGCTTGGTAAGCCAATTTTATTAGGTCGTAAAGAAGTTATTTTAGAACTGAAAGAAGAAATTGGATTTACGGCAAATGTGCCAATTATAGATCCAAAAACAGACGAAGAAAGCGAACGTCGTAATCGTTTTGGTGAAATTTATTGGAAAACACGTCAACGAAAAGGGACTACATTGTTGCAAGCTCAAAAAATGATGCGTGAGCGTAATTATTTTGCAGCAATGATGGTAAATGTTGGTGAAGCAGACTCTTTGATTACTGGATATTCTAGATCATACCCATCGGTTGTAAAACCAATGCTAGAGTTGATCGAAAAAGACAAAGGAATTACTCGTGTTGCAGCAGCAAATTTAATGTTGACAAAACAAGGTCCAATGTTTTTAGCGGATACAACGATTAATATCAATCCAAATGCAAAAGATTTAGCTAAGATTTCTCAATTAACGTTTTCATTGGCAAGAATGTTTGGAATAAAACCAAATATTGCAATGTTATCATTCTCTAACTTTGGATCATCAGATTCAGAAAGTGCAACAAAAATAAGAGAAGCAGTTTCTTATATTCACAGACATTTTCCAGATGTTGTTATTGATGGAGAATTACAAGCAGATTTTGCATTGAATAAAGAATTACTAGCAAAAGAGTTCCCTTTTTCTAAGTTGAATGGAAAAAAGGTAAACGTACTAATTTTCCCTAACTTAGATGCAGCCAATATTACTTATAAGTTGATGAAACAAGTTGACAAAGTAGAGTCTATTGGACCAATTATGATGGGGTTAAAAAAACCAGTTCATATTTTACAATTAGGAGCAAGTGTAGACGAAATGGTAAATATGTCTGCGGTTGCAGTGGTGGATGCACAACAAAAACAGAAAAAAGAAAATCAATAAAATAAGATTGTAGATGATTACACAAATTAAAGGAAGATTAGTAGAAAAAACCCCAACTTATGTTGTGGTAGACTGCTCTGGAGTTGGTTATTTATTGCACATTTCTTTAAACACATTTTCATCTATACCAGATAGTGAAGCCATAACATTGTTTACGCATCTTTCTGTAAAAGAAGATTCTCAGACATTGTATGGCTTTATTAACAAAACAGAAAGAGAAATTTTCAGATTGCTAATATCGGTTTCTGGTGTCGGGCCAAGCATTGCAAGAACCATGTTATCTTCAATGAGTTCAGAAGAAATTCAACAAGCTATTGCGTCAGAAAACATCCCGTTAATTCAATCTGTAAAAGGGATTGGAGCCAAAACAGCACAAAGAGTTATCATAGATTTGAAGGATAAAATCTTGAAAACATTTGATATGGAAGCAATTTCTGTTGTATTAAGCAATACTAGCAAAGATGAGGCGTTATCTGCATTAGAAGTGTTAGGGTTTAATAGAAAACAATCTGATAAAGTATTGAACACAATTTTAAAAGAAGATCCAAATGCAACTGTCGAGTTGTTGATAAAAAAGGCGCTAAAAATCTTGTAATCAATTTGAAAAATAATAGTAGATATCTTTTCTTGCTTTTTGTAGTTGCTATTCTTGCAACTACAAACACTTACTCACAAAAGAAAACTGTAGTAAAAGATACTGTACGTATTGATACAGTTCCGAAGTTGCGTTATCCTTTTAAAAGCACCCAGCAAGGAGGTCTTTTTTTAAAGAACCCATCGACCTATACCGTTACATATGATAAAAAACTAAACAAGTTTATTGTTGTAGAAAAGCTAGATGGTTTTAAAATTGGAATTCCAATTTTTATGTCTCCCAAAGAGTACGAAAAGTACCGTTTAAAGAAAGATATTAAAGATTATTTTAAAAGTAAAATCAGCGCTTTAAATAGTAAAAAGAAAGGGAGTAAAGATGCACAGAGAAACCTATTGCCAAAATACTATGTGAACTCTAAATTTTTTGAATCTATTTTTGGTGGGAACACTGTTGAGGTTATTCCGTCTGGAAGTTTAAATATTAAATTTGGGGGAATTTATCAAAACGTTGAGAACCCACAATTATCAGAAAATAATAGAAGTAGCTTTACTTTTGATTTTGACCAACAAATAAGTGCAAGTATCATTGCGAAAGTTGGTAAACGGTTAAAAGTGACCGCAGATTATGATACCCAATCTACTTTCGATTTTCAAAACTTAATTAAATTAGAATATACACCAACAGAAGATGATATCATTCGGAAAATTGAAGCAGGTAATGTAACCATGCCAATTAAAAACTCGTTGATAAACGGATCTCAAAGTTTATTTGGTGTTAAGACTGAGTTGCAATTTGGAAAAACGACCGTTACAGCAGTTTTTTCACAACAAAACTCAGAAAGTAAAACGGTAACTGCAGAGGCAGGTGCATCTATAGAGCCTTTTGAACTGAGAGCCACAGATTACGATGCTGATAGGCATTTCTTTTTAGGGCAGTTTTTTAGAGAAAACTATACAAACTCATTAAAAGAATATCCATTAATTAGTAGTCCAATAAATATTACTAGAATAGAAGTTTGGATCACAAATAGAAATTCAAATACCGAAAATTTTAGAAGCATAGTTGCCTTGGCTGATATTGGAGAACCCAATGAAGTAGATTATGTAAACACAGCTGTAAATGCAACTTCGCCACCAACTATTATGTTGAATGGAGTGCCTGTAAATATTCCTGCAAATAAAGCAAATTCAATAAGTCCGTTGTTAAATGTTGTTTCTGGAGGAATTAGAGATGTTGCAACTGTTGAAGCTGAGCTTAAAAATACTTTTGGCATGAAACAAGGAACAGGTTATTCTCTGTTACAGAACGCTAGAAAGTTAGAAGCAAATGAGTTTACATTAAATCCGCAATTAGGTTTTATCTCTTTAAATAGAAAATTATCAGACGGAGAAGTATTGGCTGTTGCATATGAATACACTGTTGTTGGGAGTAGTAGTGGTGAAACTTCTTTTAAAGTTGGAGAATTCTCTAATGATGGTATTACGGCACCAAGTAATTTAGCGGTTAAACTATTACGTAGTGAGATTATTACGACAAAAAGAAAAAATACAACCTCTGGATTAGATGAGCAATTCCCTACTTGGAGGCTGATGATGAAAAATGTATATGCTTTAGGTGTTTTTCCGTTGACTCAAGACGGGTTTAGATTTGAAGTATTATATAGAGATGATAAAACAGGAATTCCGTCTAACGCCTTACAAAACGCAACTACACCGGAAATTTCGAATAGAACATTGCTTAACGTTTTAAATCTAGACAAGTTAGATCAGAGTGCTTATGCAATACCTAATGGAGATGGTTTTTTTGATTATGTTGAAAATATTACTGTAAATTCAAATAGAGGTTACATTATTTTTCCAGAGACTGAACCTTTTGGTGCAGACTTGTCAAATTCGTTAACAACAACAGCAGATAAAGGAACCTATGTTTTTGATGAATTGTATATCAATACAAAATCGCAAGCAAAAAACAACTATCAAAATAAAGACAAATTCTTGTTAAAAGGATATGCAAAATCTCAAAATAGCGGCGGAATTTCTTTAAACTCATTCAACGTTCCGAGAGGTTCTGTAAAAGTAACTGCTGGAGGAAGACAGTTGGTGGAAGGGGTGGATTTTGTGGTGGATTACAATTTTGGAAAAGTACAAATTATAGATCCAGGATTGCAGTCTTCTGGTGTCCCAATTAATGTTTCTACAGAAAACAATGCTGTTTTTAATCAGCAGCAAAAAACATTTATGGGGATTGAGGTTGAGCATCGTTTTTCTGATAAGTTTATTCTTGGGGGTACTATTTTAAATGTTAATGAAAGACCAATCACACAAAAAGTAAATTTTGGTCAAGAGCCTATAAACAATACTATTTTTGGATTGAATGTAGATTATGCTACCGAGATGCCAATTTTCACCAAATGGATAAATAAATTGCCGTTTGTAGATACAGATGCGCCTTCCAATTTATCTGTAAGAGCAGATTTTGCGTATTTATTGCCAGGGACACCAAGTGGGATAGATATAAACGGACAAGCAACGTCTTATGTAGATGATTTTGAAGCAGCACAAATTCCGATTGATTTATTATCACCTTTAAGCTGGTTTATGGCAAGTACACCAGACACACCAACATTTCCGTTCAATGGATCTGTTAATAATAATTTACTCTTATACAACAAACAACGCGCAAAATTAGCTTGGTACTCTATTGATCAAATTTTTTATGGCAATGGTCAGAAGCCATCTAACATAGATAATGTAGAATTGTCTAGACCTGAAGTTCGTCAGATTGGCTATGCAGAATTGTTTCCAAATACTGAATTAGATATTACACAAAACACTTTGGTCAGAACCTTAGATTTGGCGTATTTTCCATCAGAAAGAGGGCCTTATAATTTTGATACAGATAATTTAGACGCAAACAATAAATTCACAAACCCTCAAGATCGTTGGGGTGGAATAATGCGACCGTTAACAACCAATAATTTTGATCAAGCAAATGTAGAATACATTCAGTTTTGGATTAAAGACCCGTACCAAGATTATTCGATTACAAATGATGAAGGATTGCCAGTTGGTGTTGATCCAAACAATCCAATCAATCAGGTAGGTGAATTGTATTTTAACCTAGGTAATGTTTCTGAAGATATTTTAAAAGACAATAGAAAACAATACGAAAATGGATTACCTGTTGAAGGAGTTGACATAACTGATGCTATTTCTGAAGGAAATAGATCAGGATATCAACCAAAGAATCAATCTATTTTATATGCTTTTGACGTGGACCCTACTGCTAGAAAGAATCAAGATATAGGTTTAGATGGAATAAAAAATACAGATGAAGAAGCGTTTTTTAGAGCGAAGTATTCAACTGTAGAATTTTCTAAGTTGAATCCAAACGACATTTCTTCAGATAATTTTCAGTATTTTAGAGGAGCCGCTTTAGACAATGCAAATGCATCGATCTTAACTCGATATAAAAGCTTTAACAATACAGAGGGAAATTCGCCTACAGCAAATCAATCAACAGAATCATTCCCTACTTCTTCAAGTTCGTATCCAGATTTTGAAGACATCAACAAAGATCAAACCATGAATACTGTTGAGAGTTACTTTGAATACAGAGTTTCTTTAAATAAAAATGATTTGGTTAAAGGAACAAATCATATTGTTGATGAAAAAGAAACATCTATCACCTTAGCTGATGGCGGAACACAGAAAACAACATGGTATCAATTTAGAATTCCTGTAAGGAGCGGAACGCCTATAAATGGAATTTCTGATTTTAACAGTATTCGTTTTATAAGAATGTTTATGACCAAGTTTAAAATGCCGGTTGTACTGCGTTTTGGACAGTTAGAATTGGTTAGAGGAGATTATAGGCGTTATACAAAAACATTAGATCCGGCGATAGATCCACCACAAGATTTAACGAATACACAAGTAAATAATTTTGAAGTTGGTGTTGTAAGCATTGAGCAAAATGAAGGACGTTATGTATTACCTCCAGGAATTGTGAGAGAACAATTACAAGGTAGTTCTACTATTCAACAACAAAACGAACAATCAGTTTCTCTTAAAGTAAAAGATCTTCAGCAAAACGAAACGAGAGCTATTTATAAAAATGTTAGTGTAGATTTAAGAATGTATAAAAACTTAAAAATGTTTATACATGCAGAACCTGTTGTATCTGGAGGGATTCAGGATGATGATTTGGTTGCAATTATTAGATTAGGAACAGATTTGAATGATAATTTTTATCAGCTTGAAGTTCCTTTAAAGGTTTCGGCAAACGGTAGTTTAACACCAACAAGTGTTTGGCCAGAAGCAAATAATTTAAATGCCATTTTAGAACAACTAGGTAAGCTAAAGTTAGCTAGAGATGTTGAGAGTTTAAATTCAGGAGGTGTAATTACTATTAATAAATTATATCCATTTCCAACAGCTAGTGATCCTAAAGAGTTTACCATACGTGTAAAAGGGAATCCAACTTTGGGGTCTATTAGAACATTGATGTTGGGAATTAAAAATACGTCAACAATATCTAAAGATGCAGAAGTCTGGTTTAATGAGTTGCGTTCTGCTGGTTTTGATAACAAAGGAGGTTGGGCTGCGGTTGTTAGTGCTGATGCTAATTTTGCTGACATTGCAGATGTCTCTTTAACAGGAAGAATACAAACAATAGGCTTTGGTAATGTAGAAGATAGAGTAAATCAACGAAGCATTGAAGAAACCAAACAATACGATGTTTCTACAAATATTAACTTGGGTAAAATGATGCCTAAAAAATGGGGGATTCAACTACCAATGAGTTATAGCATTGGTGAGGAATTCAAAGACCCAAAATACGATCCGCAATACCAAGATGTGAAATTTGCTGATGCGAAAGCAGTGAATCCAAACAGTAAAAACGCACAAGATTATACCTTGCGAAAAAGTATTAGTTTTAACAATGTTCGTAAAAATAGAAATCCAAAATCAACCAAAAAACCTAAGATCTATGATGTAGAAAATCTATCTGTTTCTTATTCTTTTGCTGAAGAGTTTCATAAAGATTACAACATAGAAAAATATTTGAATCAAAACTTAACGGCAGGAGCATCATATGCTTTTACTTTTCAGCCTAAATATATTGAGCCATTTAAAAAATCTTCGTTTTTTGGTAAGAGTAAACATTGGCAGCTATTAAGAGATGTCAATGTCAATTTATTGCCCAAAAACATCGGATTCAATTCTAGGATTACCAGGAATTATAACGAGCAAAAATCTAGAAACTTAATTGAAGGCTTATCAGCGCAACCAACATTAAAACAACGAAGATTTTTGTTTGATTGGGATTATACAATAGGTTTTGACATTACAAAATCTTTGAAATTAAACTTTAATGCCAACAATAGTTATTTGTATGATAATTCTGGAAATGGTGAAGAGATTGGTATTTTTGATCAGTTTTTTAATACAGGAAGACCAGATCATTACAATCAGAAGTTGAGTGCTAATTATAAAATTCCGATAAACAAAATTCCATATTTAAGTTTTGTTACGGCAGATTACGCATATACTGCAAACTTTGATTGGCAGGCAGCATCGCAATCTTATGTAGATAAAATTGGAAATCTATTACAGAATTCGAATACACACAATGTAAATGGAACATTTAGTTTTGCAAAGTTATATCAAGAAACAGGATTTAAAAAGTTGTTTACCAAAGGTTCTAAAAAGAAACAAAATCAATTTAAAGCCCCACAATTACCATCGATAGGAAAGGTTAAAAAGGGAAAGAAGAAGCAAACCGTTGGCGAAAAAATATTGTTGGGTGCTTATAATGTGTTAACATCAGTAAAAACGGCCAAACTAAGTTATTCAGAAAATAACGGAACATTGTTGCCCGGGTATCTTGGTGAGTCTGGTTTTTTAGGAAGAGACAATGCCACTGGGTTTAAAAGTGTCGGACCAACATTAGGTTTTGTTTTTGGAAGCCAGGTTGATATTCGAAATAGAGCTGTTCAGAACAACTGGTTGGTGTCAAGAAATGTTGGTGAAGCTTATTTTAGTAAAACGTATAGCAATACCCATTATAATAAGTTAGGGTATACAATTTCTATAAAACCTATTCGGGATTTAACTATAGAGTTGATAGGGAATAAAATACAAACAAGAAATATATCACAGCAGTTAGATGTGTTAGCAGGTAAAGACGCTCCTGAGATTACTCCAATTACAGAGACAGGGAATTTTAGTACAAGTTATTCTATGTTGTCTACTGTGTTTAAAAGTGGAGACGAGCTGTTCAATCAGTTTTTAGCAAATAGAGAAACAATATCTCATCGATTAGGAGTTCAGAGAGGTGTTGATTTAACTATGCCAGGTAATTTTAATACAGATGGAACTGTTGTCGGTTTAAATGGTTCAAGTCAACAAGTATTGTTGCCTGCATTTTTGTCGGCATATTCGGGTGATAGTCCAAACTCTGTTAGCTTAGGAGCTTTTAAAAACATCCCAATTCCGAATTGGACATTGCGTTATAATGGATTGATGAAAATTGATTGGTTTAAAGAAAACTTTGCCAGTTTTACAATTTCTAACGGATATAAATCATCATATACAATCTCAAATTTCACAAACAATTTACAGTATAAAGCTGATGACTTGTCTAAGACAAATTCATCTGGAAATTTTCAAGCAGAACTATTAATTTCGTCTGTAAGTTTAATTGATGAATTTTCTCCGTTGATTAAAATCGACATGAAAATGCGAAATTCTTTTTCATTTAGAGGAGAAATTAGAAAAGATAGAACCTTAACATTGAATTTTGATAACAGTACTATGACTGATATTAAAGGAACTGAATATGTGTTTGGGATTGGATACAAAATTAAAAATGTAGTTTTCAATACCCGTTTTGCTGGGAAAATGCAAAAGCTAAAAGGAGATGTTAATTTAAGAGCAGATATCTCTTTTAGAGATAATTTAACCATGATTAGATCTATTGATGTAGAAAATAATCAAATAAGTGGTGGTCAAAAACTTTTATCTATTAAATTTGCAGCAGACTATAAATTAAATAGAAACCTTACAACGTCTTTCTATTACAATCATAATACCTCTAAATATGCAATTTCGACAAGCTTTCCAAGGCAATCGATCAATGCAGGTTTAAACATTATTTACAATTTAGGAAATTAAAATAAAACAACTATAAAATAAAATTACAATGAACATTCCAACAGAATTAAAGTATACTAAAGATCACGAGTGGATTAAAATAGAAGGAGAAACAGTAACTATTGGTATTACTGATTTTGCACAAAGCGAACTAGGGGATATCGTTTATGTCGATGTTGATACTTTAGATGATACTGTAGAAAGAGATGAAGTTTTTGGTTCTGTAGAAGCAGTTAAAACAGTTTCAGATTTAATTATGCCAGTATCTGGAGAAGTTATTGAGTTTAACGAAGCCTTAGAAGACGAACCAGAAGTAGTTAATAAAGATGCTTATGGTGCTGGATGGATGATTAAAGTTGCAATTTCTGACGTTTCTCAATTAGAAGATTTATTAGATGCTGATGGATACCAAAGCCTTGTTCAAGGATAAAAAAATCCTATATATTGCAATTAGTATTACCTTAATTATTGCTTTTTTAAGTTTGATAAAATTAAGCGGTCAACCAATTATTGGGATCAGCCATCTTGATAAAATTGAACATGCATTTGCATATGCTATTTTATCTTTGAGTTGGTTATTGACCTTTAAGCAAGCTTTTTTGAATAAAAAGTTAAAATATATAATTGCTTTAAGCTGCGTTTTTTACGGCATAGTTATTGAGGTTTTACAAACGACAATGACAACTTATAGAACGGCAAGTCTATTAGATATTCTTGCAAATATGTTCGGAGTTGTTGTAGCACTGTTAATATTTAGCTCAATTTATAAAAAAATTCATGCTATTTAACTATTTGACTTGCATAAGTCGTAAGAAATTAATTACATTAGCGAACTATTAAAAAATCATTAGGATGGAGATTAAGAAAAATCCAAAATCAAATTTAGAAAATTACTCAAAATTGTTTATTCAACTTGGGTTGGTTTTAGCACTTTTTGTTACCTATATAGCAATGGAGAATAAGACCTACGATAAAGAAATAGAAACGTTCGGGGATGCTAATATGCAAGCAGAAATGGAAGAAGATATTCCAATTACTGATAGACCAGAACCTGTTAAGCCAAAATCACCACCACCACCAGCTCCTGAAAAGATTGAGATAGTTGAAGATGAGAAGGAAGTTGAAGAGACAGTGATTGAATCAACTGAGACAGATGAAACTGAAGCAGTTGAAGAAATTGAAGAAGTTGAAGAGGTTGAAGAAGTTTTAGAAGATGTGCCTTTTGCTATTATTGAAGAAGTACCTGTTTTTCCAGGATGTAAAGGAACAAGAAAGCAAAAAAGTGATTGTCTTAATAAGAAGATTAAAAAGCACGTAATTAGAAGATTTAATGCTGATTTGGCTGGAGATTTAGGTTTGTCGCCAGGGAAAAAGAAAATTTGGGTAGTTTTTAGAATTGACCCTAAAGGAAATATCACTGAAGTTCAAGCGAGAGCACCACATCCAAGGTTAAAGAAAGAAGCAATTAGAGTTGCTAAGACTTTGCCTAGAATGACTCCAGGTAAACAAAGAGGAGTGCCAGTAGGAATGAAATATACGTTACCAATTTCTTTTAATGTTGAATAACATTATTTAGAATATTATATAATAAAAAAGAGCAACCGAATGGTTGCTCTTTTTTATTGGCACTCTTTTTGAAATCGGATACTTATAATCTAAAAAATTGTACGTATGAAAAATGAAAAAAAGTATCCCAAAAAACAATTAGAAAAGTATTCTACTGTATTTATGCAACTATCACTAGTATTGGTTCTGTTTGTTGTATACCAAGTTCTTGAATATGAAAGTGTGCAAAAGAAAATTGAAACTGCTGACATTCGTTTAGATCTTGAGTCAATGTATACAGTTGAAAACACTGAAGTGATTTATGAAAAAGAACCCGCTAATAAAAAACTAAAACCTGTTGTAGTATTGAATATAATCGATAAGGTAGAGAATAATGAGGTAATACAAAAGATGGTAGAAAGTTGGCCTGTTTTAGATGTCGAATCTAATGCTTTAGAAGATTATGTTGATGTTCCTGATAATGATATCCCAATCATTAATGATGTTCCGTTTATTTTAATAGAGGACGCTCCGGTATACAAAGGCTGTGAAGGGCTGTCAAAAGAAGAAAATAAAAAATGTTTTATCAGGTCAATTCAAAAGTTTATAATTAAAAAGTTTAATGTCGATTTAGCTCAAGACTTAGGATTGAATTCAGGAACACATAAGATGTTTGCAATGTTTGTAGTTGATAAAAACGGAAATGTAGTTAATGTAAAAATTAAAGCGCCACATGTTAGATTGAAAAAAGAAGTACAAAAAATCATGAACAGGCTTCCTAAGTTCATTCCTGGTATGCAAAGAAAAGTACCAGTAAATGTGAAATTCACATTACCAATTTCATTTAGAGTAGAATAACGTATCAAAAAATTATTTTTTAAAACAGCCAAATTGGTTGCTTTTTTTATTGATGTCTCTTTGCTTTTATTTACTATTTTTGTTAGACAACTTAACGCACATGAAAATTAGTCAATATTTAGATTCTACGTATTTAAAAACAGCAGTCCAAGCCAATATTTCTCAAGAAGGAACCAAAGAGAATGTCATATTTTTAGTTAAAGAAGCTATTGCGTATGATTTTAAATTGGTTATGATTAGAGCAGATTACATTAAGTTGGCTAAAGAGTTGATAGCAAAATCAAATTCGAAAGTATTAGTTGGAACAGTAATTGGTTTTCATGAAGGAACTTGTGCTTTAGAAGAGAAATTAATGGAAGCTCAAAAAGCAATAGACTTAAATGTAGATGAATTGGATTTTGTGGTTAACTACAAAGCATTCAAAGCTGGAGAAAGTGATTTAGTTTCTGAAGAGATTTTTAAATGTACTGCTTTGGTGTTGAAATATAACAAAGTTGTAAAATGGATTATTGAAATCTCAGCGCTAACTGATACAGAGATAAAAGAGCTATCTTCATTGATAAAAGAGGTGGTTATTCATAATTTTGGAAAAGAAAAAGGAGCTGAAGTATTTGTGAAATCGTCAACAGGATTTTATAAAACAGAAAAAGGAAAACCAAATGGCGCTACTTTTGAAGCGATAAAAATAATGGTAGAAAATTCGAGACCATTAAAAGTAAAAGCTGCAGGTGGAGTTAAATCTAAAGAAGATGCTTTAAAAATGATTACTTTAGGTGTGGATAGAATAGGTACATCGTCAGCAAAAGAGATTGTAGATGGAGAATCAATAAAAACAACATATTAATGAGTACATATTTTTCGCATGAAACGGCTGTTGTAGATGAAGGTTGTAAAATTGGAGATGGAACAAAAATTTGGCACTTTAGTCATATAATGCCAAACTGTAGCATTGGAGAAAACTGCAATATTGGACAAAATGTTGTGGTATCTCCAGAAGTTATTTTAGGTCGAAATGTAAAAGTACAAAACAATGTCTCTATTTATACAGGTGTTGTTTGTGAAGACGATGTATTTCTGGGGCCATCAATGGTTTTTACAAATGTTATCAATCCTAGAAGTGCAGTTAATAGAAAGAATCAATATTCAAAAACCATTGTAAGACATGGTGCTAGTATTGGTGCTAATGCAACTATTGTTTGTGGTAATAATATTGGAGAGTTTGCTTTTGTTGGTGCAGGAGCGGTGGTTGTTAAAGAAGTTTTAGCATATGCACTTGTTGTTGGCAATCCTTCGAAACAAATAGGTTGGGTTAGTGAATACGGTCATCGGTTAAATTTTGATGAAAACGGATTGGCAACTTGCCAAGAAAGTAATGAAAAGTATCAATTAAATGAAAAGAGTGTTAGTAAGCTTTAATATAATAAGTTTTTAAAATGAAAAAATGTATCGCGGCCATAATTTTTGTCTTCCCAATGATTCTTTTTGGGCAATCTGAAAAGTATCCTGTTTTTAAAGCTTGTGTCAGTGCAGACATTGCTTCTATTGAAGCGTGTTTTTATTCTGAAACAAAAAAAGCTTTTTTTAAGGAGTTTAAAGCTCCTGCTATAATAGAGGGGGAAAAATATAAGGGAACGGTAAATGCTGTATTTGTGGTTACAAATAGGGGGCAATTTAAACTGATTTATGTAAACTCTCCGTATAAAGAATTGAAAACAGAGGTAGAGAGAACGTTTTTGTCCTTGCCAATAATTACACCAGCAACCTATAATAATCATAATGTAGAAATGCGATTTGCATTGCCAATTTCTTTTCCTTTAAATGGAGCTGAAGACGTAATTGTTGTCAAAAATGAAGAAAAACCAAAGGCCGAACTGAAAGACTTTGTTGCAATTAATGGTAAAGTTGGTTTTAAAGAGCATGAATCTCAGTTAAACATCCCATTTACCCATCAACGATATATTGATTACGAGTTTGCAATCAATAAAGCAAATAATGCACATACAGCTATAAAGCCTTATACCTATAATAAGGTGAATGCTTATTTTGATTTAGATGCCGATAAACAACAATTCTTAAAGCCAGCTGAAACAACATGGTTGGGTAAAAAGATTTGGAATGAACATTTATTAGAAGTAAGAGGTGATGGTTATTGGTTTAATCTAGATTTTCTAGTTGATGTGCAATTAGGGAAAGATAATTCTGAAGTTTCGTATACGTTTAACAATACAAGAGCTTTAACGGTTAATGGAGGTTTAAGTGATGATTTTTCTTTTTCTGCTACAATATATGAAAGTCAAGGAAGATTTGCAGGTTACGTAAATGACTTTATTAGTAATAGATCCTCCACTTTTAAACCAGCGTTTTCAGAAGGATTGGTTCCGGGTAGAGGAAAAGCAAAAGGATTTAAAGAAGACGCATATGATTACCCTGTTGCTGAAGGCTATTTAGCATATACGCCTAATAAATTTATGCAGTTTCAGTTTGGAAATGGGAAGAATTTTATTGGCGATGGATACAGGTCATTATTGTTGTCAGATGTTTCTTCGCCAATGCCGTATTTGAAAATGAATTTTAGCTTCTGGAAGTTTAATTATACAAATATTTGGCTTTGGGGAACAGATGTAAGAGCTCCCGTAGTAGTAAATAACGAGCATGCAAGGAAGTATGTTGCGATTCATTATTTAAGTATCAACATTACTGATAAATTGAACTTAGGTTTTTTTGAAACTGCAATTTCTCGTGGAGATCAAGGGTTTGATGTTGGTTTTTTAAATCCATTAATGTTTTATCGTTCGGTAGAATTTAGCAGAGGAGAAGATGCCGGGAATGCCATGTTGGGTTTAACGGCTAAGTATAAGTTGAAAGAGAATTTAATATTGTACTCTCAATTGGTAGTAGATGAATTCTCTTTCGGAAAAATTAGTGACCTTGGCTACTGGGGTAATAAGTTTGGATTTCAAGTAGGGGCAAAATATTTTGATGCATTTAATGTGAAAGATTTGTTTTTGCAGGGAGAATTAAATACAGTACGTCCTTATACATTTGCCCACAAAGACCCTGTGCTTAATTATGGTAATTATAGTCAATCTTTAGGGCATGCCTGGGGAGCTAATTTTTGGGAAGCAATAGGAATTGCAAATTATAAATTTAATAGATGGACAACAAGTGCTAAATTTATTTTAGGTCAAAAAGGGTTTGATGATAGTGAAACCTTAAGTTATGGAGGTGATATTTACAAATCATATAGTATTAGAAAAGGAAATAATGATAATGAAGTAGGGCAAGGGAATAAAGCTACAATTTTCATCGCTGATTTGCAGGGGCGTTATTTGGTGAACCCATCTAACAATATTAGTTTATTTGGAGGTTTTACATTTCGAAAATTCTCTCCAACCACTACTACAGCAGTCTATAAAAATACAAATACTGTTTGGTTTTCTTTAGGGATTAAGGCCGATCTATTTAATTGGTACCTGGATTTTTAAAAAAAGATAACATTTTCTTAAAATCTGTTTTTTCATATATAAAATTCATGTATATTTGTACCGTGGTGTAAAAACCACTTTCTTTTTCATAGCAATTTTCCCACTCTATTTATAGAGTGGGTTTTTTTATGTGTTTTACCAACAGTTATTTTGTTTAATCTGTGCAAGTAATCCATTGGTAGGTGATTTTGTGAAAAGCGGTTTTCTTTTGGAATTATTTAAGTTTAGGGCATAAAAAAAGTCCTAACAAATTAATGTTAAGACTTTTAGTACTCAAGGCGGGACTTGAACCCGCACGCCCCAAAGAGCACAGGATTTTAAGTCCGGCGTGTCTACCAATTCCACCACTTGAGCATTGGATTTTATAATGAAATAGAGCGAAAGACGGGATTTGAACCCGCGACCCCCACCTTGGCAAGGTGATGCTCTACCCCTGAGCTACTTTCGCAGTCATGTTTTAATGAACTAGCATCTGTTTCAATGCGGGTGCAAAGTTAAAACAAAAAAGGAATCTGCAAAGGTTTTTTTTATTTATTTTCAAATATTTTTTTTTGATGTATTTATCGGTTAAAAACCGTAGGAATTATCTAATAATAAAATATCTTTGCGCAATAATTGAAATTAATAGAATGGCCTCTACAATGTCTATAGAGAAAAATCAATCAACAAAAACCTTTGTATCAGATTTTAAGGAACTTACGAAAGTGGGGTTGTCTTTGAGCGTGGTTTTTTCTTCAATCGCAGGTTATTTATTAGCGACTGAAACAGTAGACGCTTTAACATTATTAATGTTAGCAGTTGGTGGTTATTTTATGGTTGGAGCTTCCAACGCGTTTAATCAAGTAATAGAAAAGGATACAGATTTATTAATGAAGAGAACAATGAATCGACCAGTTCCTACTGGAAGAATGACAGTTTCTACTGCATTAACTATCGCGTTTCTTTTTACAGTGTCAGGAATAGCAATACTTTATAGTATCAATGCAAAAACGGCTTTGTTTGGTGCAATTTCAATATTTTTATATACGAGTTTGTATACACCGTTAAAATCTGTATCTCCATTAGCAGTATTCGTTGGGGCAATACCAGGAGCAATCCCATTTATGTTAGGTTGGGTTGCAGCTACAAACCAGTTTGGTATAGAAGCAGGTTTTTTGTTTCTGATACAATTCTTTTGGCAGTTTCCACACTTCTGGGCAATTGGATGGTTGCAATATGAAGAATATAAAAAAGCAGGGTTTAATATGTTGCCAATGGGTAAAAAAGATAGAGGAGCTATTAAGCAAATCATTTTTTATACCATTATTATGATTTTGGTTTCTGTGGCGCCAGTATTAAAAGTATCAGGTTCATTTTATATTTTTCCAGCAACAGCCGTAATTATAGCTTTAGTTGGTAGTGTAATGTTGTATTATGCAATACAGTTGTATAAAACACAAGAAAATATAGAAGCAAGAAAATTAATGTTGGCAAGTGTGTTTTATATTACAATTGTTCAAGTTATATACGTAGTAGATAAATTTTTACATTAAATAAGATGAGTAGCGAAAGTTTAGATCAAGAGTTGTTGTCTGCAAAAAGAAAATCAGGAAAACCAATGTTATGGATTTCTATGATAAGCATGACCATGTTTTTTGCAGGATTAACAAGTGCATATGTAGTTAGTAGAAAAAGAGACGATTGGGTTACTTTTGAGTTACCAACATCGTTTTATATAAGCACCATTTTAATTGTACTAAGTAGTATCGCCATAATCTTATCTTTAAGATTCTTGAAAAGAGACAATACAAAAGTGAGTTTTATGCTGCTTTTATCAGCTTTGGTATTGGGAATCGGATTCATATATTTTCAATATGAAGGATTCAATCAGTTAAAAAGTGTAGGGCTGTTTTTTACAGGGCCAAACAGTACAGTTTCGACATCATTTATCATAGGAATCACATTTATGCACGTATTACACCTGCTTGCAGGTATCATTGTGCTATTGGTAGTAATTTATAATCATTTTAAATCTAAGTATAATTCGACTGAAACCCTTGGTTTTGAGCTGGGTGCAATATTTTGGCATTTCGTAGGTGTATTATGGATTTATCTATTTTTCTTTTTCTATTTCATTAGATGATGAAAATTATGTAATTTTGACAAACTATTTAAAAAACAATTAACAAAGATATTTATGGGAGCAACTATTGCTGTAAATTCTGATAAAAAAGCTACTTGGAGTGGCGGAAACAATAAGCCGTTTGGTGCTAGTTATGGAAAAATGATGATGTGGTTTTTTATCGTATCTGATGCTTTGACATTTTCTGGTTTTTTAGCCGCTTATGGATTAACAAGATTTAAATTTATTGACTCTTGGCCAATTGCTGATGAAGTGTTTACTCACTTTCCATTTTTACACGGTGTTCACGCGCCAATGTATTATGTGGCGTTGATGACTTTTATTTTAATTGCATCATCTGTAACAATGGTTTTAGCTGTTGATGCAGGACATCAAATGAATAAAAAGAAAGTGACATTTTATATGTTGCTTACTATAATTGGTGGTATAATTTTCTTAGGTTCTCAAGCTTGGGAGTGGAAAAACTTTATTGGTGGTTCTTATGGAGCTGTACAAACAACAGATGGTAAAATTTTACAATTTGTAAAAGATGGGCATCAAGTTGCGCTAAGCGACTTTGTTGTGGGCGATAAAGGAGATAGAGTTGAACACACAAGAAAAAATGGATTATGGTTTGAAAGCGGAAAAACGTTATCAACATACTCTTTAAATCAAGTTGTGAGTTCTTACGAACACAATCCATCGATCTTAATTAGAACTGAAAAAATTGATTTAGCAACAAAGCAAAAGATTGTTCTCTCTAGAGAAGAAGGATCTCGTTTTCTTTTAAATGCAAAACAAGTTGTAGAAGGAGCTAACCTTAAAGTAAACGAATATGGAAACCCAATTTTTGCAGATTTCTTTTTCTTTATTACTGGTTTTCATGGATTTCACGTACTTTCAGGAGTACTAATTAATATCATCATATTCTTTAATGTCATCATAGGAACCTATGAGAAAAGAGGACATTATGAAATGGTAGAAAAAGTAGGATTATATTGGCACTTTGTAGATTTAGTTTGGGTATTTGTATTTACTTTCTTCTACTTAGTATAATTATAAAAAAGAACACGAAAAATGGCACACGCACACGAATCTAATACCGGTAGAATTTGGAAAGTATTTTGGATACTATCTGGAATAACAATTGTAGAAGTTGCTTTAGGGATTGTTAAACCTGATGTTTTACACCTAACAAGTTTCTTAGGAACAAGCCCTTTAAACTGGATTTTTATCATTTTAACTCTGGTTAAAGCTTACGGAATTGCATGGGCTTTTATGCATTTGGAAGGAGAAAAAACTTGGTTTAGAAGATCTATAGTATGGACAGCAGTATTCTTAATCTCATACTTAATAACATTAATGCTAATTGAAGGAGGGTATTTATTTGATACACTTGCTCCTTTAGTAAAATGGAATTACTAATAATTAGTATAAAATAATAAGGTGGTTTTTACCACCTTTTTTTTTGCATCATGAAGAAAAATAAAATCAAAAAAGGAATCGTATTATCAGCCTTGTTTTTGGGGCCGTTAGTTTTCTATATCTTTTTATCTCTAGGGATTTATCATCACGCCAATCTACCAATTTTAACAGATAATGTAGAGGATGTTAGTGGATCAGAAACATTTAAAGATCATTTCTCTGTAGTTAGTTTTTTAGGAAAAGACTTAGAGTCTACAAAAGGTGCACTGTTCAATTTAAATGAGGTTATATATAAACGGTATAGAAAGAGTTTATATTTTCAATCTGTTCTAATTATTCCTGAAGGATCAGAAGCAGAAGTTGGAAAGTTGAAAACTAAATTGAAAACTTATACAGATATCAGCAATTGGAAATTTGTTTTTATGTCAGAAAATAAAATCAAAACCCTGTTTAATAGTTTCAAATCTCCCTATCAATTAAATAGTAATATTGGCTCTGAATATACATTTATTGTTGATAGAAAATTGAGGCTAAGAGGAAGAAAAGATGACGAAGATACAGATGGAGGAAGATTGTATGGATACAATATGAACTCTGTAAATGATCTTAAAAACAAAATGAAAAAGGATTTAGAAATTGTCTATTATCAATTAAAGAAATCTCTAGAAAAAGAAAAACGTCACAAACGAAAAATTTAAATTGGCATGAATAAAAAGTATTCATATATAGGTATTTCATTTATTATTTTACTTTTCGGAATCTATGTGGTTCCAAAAGTTGTAAAAAAGTTTCAAAATTCTGATTTGGTAACTTTTAATAAAGTGCCAGATTTTGAGTTTACCAACCAAGACAATAAAACAATTACCAATGCTTACTTTAAAGGGAAGGTTCATATTGTCGAGTTTTTCTTTACTACTTGTCCATCTATTTGCCCTATTATGAATAGAAAGATGGTCGATATCCAGAATGAATTTTATGGTAATCAAGAATTTGCAATTGCATCCATTTCTATTACGCCAGATATAGACACGCCAGAGGTTTTTAAGCAATACGCAAAAGACCATAATATAACGAGCAGAACATGGCAAATGCTTACAGGTAAAAGTCAAGATTATGTATATAATTTATCTAATAAAGGATTTAAATTATACGTAGGTAAATCTGATGGTGATCATGGTGGGTTTGAGCATTCTGGTTTGTTTGCTTTGGTTGATAAAGAAGGAAATATACGTTCTAGAAAAGATGAGCATGGAAATCCAATATTATATTATAGAGCATTAGAAGAAAATGGTTTTCCTGATCAAATAAAAGAATTAAAAGAAGATATTAAATTATTATTGAATGAATAAGTCGAACTCAATTCAAGAAAAAAAATACAATAGAATAATAACATTTTTGTCTATTGTAATTCCTTTAGCAGTAGCAGCTTTATTTGGTGTGAAAATTGAAAATGTTGAACCATTAACGTTTTTACCACCTATTTATGCAACGATTAACGGAATTACAGCTGTACTTTTAGTGCTTGCTGTTATTGCAATAAAGAAAGGGAATAAAAAGAAACATGAACGTTTAAATAAGCTAGCAATCTTTTGCTCTGTGTTATTTTTGTTAATGTATATCTCGTATCATATGACATCGAACTCAACAGCTTTTGGAGGGGAAGGAGCCATTAGATATGTGTATTACTTTATTCTAATTTCTCACATTTTATTGTCAATAATTGTCATTCCTTTTGTTCTTATAACTTTTGTTAGAGCACAATTAGGGAAGTTTCCTGAGCACAAAAAAATTGCAAAATTTACATTTCCTCTTTGGTTGTATGTTGCAATAACAGGTGTTGTGGTTTATTTAATGATTTCACCATATTATAGTTAATTATGAAAAGAATATTTTTTGTTTTTGCTGCGTTATTTTTTGCAATAGAGAGCAATGCACAATGTGCAATGTGTAAAGCTGTTGTAGAGAGTGGTGATAAAGAAATGGCAGAAGGAATCAACTCTGGAATTACGTATTTAATGTTATTCCCATATCTCTTAGTGGGTTTATTAGCTTATTATTTATATAAATATAAAAAGAAGGCTAAAAATTAACACTTCAGTAAGAGTGATTTATTGTAACATATTATACTTTTAATCGTCATATAAGCAATGTTGAATAAATAAGTGTTCAGTATTAATCAAAAGTGTTCGTTATCAAACAGTTGAATAGAATTGAAAAGTGTTTAACTCTTTTGTTTACAGTGCTTTATGGTTTTTCTTGTTTTGGTATGACAATTGTTATCTGCAAGAAAGGAAAATATAAATTAACAAAATATCACCAATGAAAACAAAATTCGCTGTAATTATAACTTTAATTGCTTTTTCATTCTCAGGAATGTCACAAAAAAAATGGACATTAAAAGAAGCTGTAGAT
>MAAC01010623.1_pt1 | contig 35116 bp, 29 predicted proteins | sample 1115981 | NCBI WGS metagenome assembly MAAC01 (sample SAMN04961126, study PRJNA320927) | seawater metagenome | isolation source: sample BD02T64 sea water enriched with oil for 64 days | place: USA:Gulf of Mexico | collected 2013-07-27 | reverse complement strand
TTACAAAAGCAAAGTTTATATATTGGGAAAAATGCATATCAACTACTTTATTTTGGTCAATATGAAGACAGTCTTAACTTAGCCAAATTAGCTGTAAAAATAAATGCAAAAGATGAAAAACTATGGTTGATTTTGGCTGAAGCACAAATAGCTAACAAAGAATACAAAAACGCATTAAGTTCTCTAAATAAAGCAGAACAGATAAATTCAAATATTAGCGAAATATATTTTGCTAAAAGTAATATTTATTTAAAAATTTCCCAACAAACAAAAGCAAAGAATGCTTTAGAAAAAGGAATAAAGATTGAGCCCAATAATACAACAAGCACAGAAGTTAGCAGTTACATTGCCAAGAATGGCTCTGACTTTACTAATACTAACACTACGCTGAGCTGGTCCGAAAACCGCATGAACCGTAGAATATTTCCAACCGATGGCCGTGAACAGAGGGTAAGCTTTGAAGTTTCTATCCCCGGAAGTGATCTGAGTTATTATCGATTGTCATATAACGGCAGTTGGATCAAACCTTTGAACGATAATGAGAAGTGGCTAGTAGGTGCCAGAGGAAATATCGGCTATGCCGAGAAACTTGGCAACAAAGATTACCCTTTCTTTAAAAACTATTTCGCCGGCGGTATCGGATCAATGCGTGGAGTATCGGCGAATTCTCTGGGCCCCAGGGATAGCTTAGATGACCCTATTGGCGGTAATGTATTAATCACTGGTGGTGCCGATCTGATATTTCCAATGATAGGTGTCAGTAATGAGAAAAAATACCGAACCTCATTGTTTGTCGATTTTGGTGGTGTCTATGCAACGAACTGCCTAGACGGCGGTGGAAGTAGTTCCAATTGTAATTCTGGGGTGCAGCTTGATGATCTTAGATACTCGGCAGGACTCGGCTTTACATGGCTAACCCCTTTGGGTCCGCTGACATTCTCGTACGCTAAATTGTTAAACAAAAAGGCAGGTGACGACCCTAAAGCTTTCGACTTCACCTTAGGTGGAACCTTTTAATAACGGCTATGGCTAAGCCTGAGAGGTAACGAGTGTTTAGTGTCTCGCAAATAGCAGAATTTTTACAAGGGCAAGTTATCGGTGATGATGAACTGCAAGTAGTTCGATTATCGCCGCTGGATTCGGCTAAAAATGGCTGTATCAGTTTTTGTGCTCGCACTAAGTCGCGACAAGATCTTAGCTGCTGCAATGCATCAGTTGTGCTAGTGCAGGAGAACGACAAACACTTAGTAAAACATACAGCCATAGTAGTAGCGGATCCGTATCTGGCATTTGCCAAAATCAGTCAATGGTTTGATTGGCGTGATGCAATACATTCAGGTATCGCCGAAAATGCGGTAATAGCAGAATCCGCACAAATCTCTACTGGGGCACAGATATGTAGCTCAGTAGTTATAGGTGAGAATGTCTCAATTGCGGCAGGTTGTTATATAGGTGCTAATACTGTGATTGGCGATGACTGCATAGTAGCTGCAAATAGCAGAATAGAAGCCAATGTAACCTTATATGCAAACGTGCATTTAGGTGAGAACTGTATAGTGCACTCCAGTGCGGTACTCGGTGCCGATGGTTTCGGCTTCGCCAGAAAAAACAGTGGTTGGCAGAAAATATATCAACTTGGTGGCGTGCGAATAGGCAATGATGTTGAAATAGGCGCATCAACGACTGTAGATCGTGGCGCCCTGTCGCATACTATTATTGCTGATGGGGTTAAATTAGATAACCAAGTACAGATTGCTCATAATGTATCATTGGGAAAGCACACGGCAATTGCCGGTTGTACTGCCATAGCTGGGAGTACACAAATTGGTGAAAACTGTACTATCGCCGGCTTGAGTGGTGTAACAGGGCATCTGCAGATTGTCGCTAACACCCATATCACCGCTATGAGCCTAGTGAGTCATTCGATTAAAACTCCGGGTATCTATTCATCGGGTACTGCAATTGAGCCGAATCGAAGCTGGAAGCGGAATGTAGTAAGATTTCGCAGTTTAGATTTGATGGCAAAGCGATTAAAAAATTTAGAAAACGAAATGCAGCAGCTTGCGCAAAAGGTTAAAGAAAAATGATGGATGTTAATGAAATACGCCAATATTTACCCCATAGATACCCCTTTTTGTTGGTTGATAGGGTGGAGGAGCTGATCCTGGGTGAGTCGATTGTGGCCTATAAAAACGTGACAATTAATGAGCCATTTTTTAATGGTCACTTTCCTGAAATGCCAATTATGCCCGGTGTTTTGATTGTCGAGGCGATGGCACAGGCATCCGGGATTTTAGGTTTTAAAACCATGGGTAAGACGCCGCAAGATGGCTCTATGTATTATTTTGTTGGCTCCGATAAGTTGCGTTTTAAAAAACCTGTAGTACCTGGAGATAAACTAGATTTGTTCTCCAAAGTGATATCAGAGAAGCGTGGCATCTGGAAGTTTGATGTCAGAGCTGAAGTGGCTGGCAAGGTTGTCAGCTCAGCAACAATTCTCTGTGCGGATCGCTAGGTAGATATTTTGAAAGAATCCAATCCGCTTATTCACCCAAGTGCCATCATTGATCCTTCAGCAGTATTAGCAACAGGTGTCAGAGTCGGCCCCTGGACGATTATAGGCCCTGATGTAGAAATTGCTGAAGACACAACAATAGCCTCCCATGTGGTCATTAAAGGCCCATGTAAAATTGGTAAAAACAACCAAATATTTCAGTTTTGTAGCATTGGTGAAGATTGTCAGGATAAGAAATACAATGGCGAACAGACCTATTTGCAGATAGGTGACAATAATATCTTTCGAGAGAGCTGCACTATCCACCGTGGCACTGTACAAGATAATGCATTGACCTCAATAGGTAGCAACAATTTGTTTATGGTGAATGTACATGTAGCTCATGACTGTGTGATCGGTGACCATGTGATTATGGCTAATAACTCTGCTGCAGCTGGGCATGTGAGAATATCTGACAAAGCAATTTTGGGTGGTTTTACCGCTGTCCATCAATTTTGCCACATAGGTACTGCTGTTATGTGTGCTGCAGGAACAGTTATATTTAAAGATATCCCCGCCTTTGTAATGAGCGCAGGTAATCCGGCTAAACCTCATGGTATTAATGCAGAGGGGCTAAAGCGCAGTGGTTATAGTCCCCAGTCGATTGCACAAATTAAACGCGCCTACAAGATAATCTATCGCCAGCAACTCTCTATGGAAGATGCGATTGCAAAGTTACAGACGATGGTTACAGCTACCCCGCAAATTGAAATCTTACTGACTTCGCTGCAGCAATCGACCAGGGGCATTATTCGCTAGTGCCTAAGCTCAAGGTAGCGATTATTGCCGGCGAAGCCTCAGGTGATATTCTGGGGGGTGGTCTGATAAAAGCGTTGAAAGCTCGCTACCCGGATGCAGAGTTTTACGGCATAGGGGGTGAGCTGATGATAGCCCAAGGGCTAACATCTCTTGCTGCTATGGAACAGCTATCAGTTATGGGGTTATTGGAGGTTCTGGCAAGGTTACCAACACTGCTCAAATTGCGTAAAAAACTGATTGCCGATTTTATCAGCTCTCCCCCGGATCTATTTATTGGTATCGATGCCCCGGATTTTAACTTAAATATCGAGCTGGCATTAAAACAAGCCGGAATACTAACAGTCCACTATGTCAGTCCATCAGTGTGGGCATGGAAGCACAAACGCATTTACAAAATCAAAAAAGCGGTAGACCTGCTGTTAACACTGTTTCCCTTCGAGCGGCAGCACTATGCTGCAACCGCGCAAAAAATTTCTTTTGTTGGCCACCCACTGGCAAAACTTATTCCCCAGGATTACTCGCAGCAGCAACATAAACAGCAGTTGGGCTTTAACGCTGATGACCTAATTGTTGCGTTACTACCGGGAAGCAGAAGTAGTGAGACTAAATATCTCACCCCGGTATTTTTGCACAGTGCTAAATTGTTATGGAAAAAACATCCACAGCTGCGATTTGTATTGCCGGCGGCGAATCAGTACAGATACGAAGAAATAGCACTGCTGATGGAGCAGTACCCTGACTTACCAGTTAAATTGATTTTACAGCAATCAAGAACCGCGATGGCGGCTGCGGATGCCATTTTGATTGCGTCCGGCACAGCGACTTTAGAAGCAGCTTTATTGGCTAAGCCTATGGTGGTTGCCTATAAGATGGCGGCTCTTACTTACGCCATTTACTCGCGTATGTTAAGAGTCGAATATGTATCGTTGCCGAATTTATTAGCCGGTGAAATGCTGGTGCCGGAACGGCTGCAAAAGGATGCCAATCCTGAAACTCTATGTTGGGAATTAGAACAGACACTGTTTAATCAGCAGCGTCGTGAACATCAAATCGCCAAGCTTAAACAAATACATCAGCAGTTAGATTTACCCGCTAATGAGCGGGCAGCCGATGCGATTGTGCAGTTGTTACAATCAAAACTAGGTTCAAATTAGAGAGCTGTATGGAAAATCTAGAGCAGTACAAGTCAATCGCCAAACTGGCAGGTTGCGACGAGGTTGGCAGGGGGCCACTTATCGGTGATGTGGTTGCAGCGGCCGTGATCTTGGATCCGTCCAGGCCTATCGCAGGTTTGGCAGATTCAAAGAAGCTAAGTGAGAAAAAACGCGAGTATCTTTATCAGCAGATTGTCGATAATGCACTTTGTTACGCCGTAGGCAGGGCTTCCCCTATGGAGATTGACCAGCTTAATATTTTGCATGCCAGTATGTTAGCGATGCAACGCAGCATTCTCGGCCTGACGGTCACGCCGCAGATGGTTTTAGTTGATGGTAATCGCTGCCCCGATATCGACTACCCCTGCACGGCGATAATAAAAGGTGATGCCAAAGTTGAAGCTATCAGCGCAGCTTCTATACTGGCCAAAGTAATTCGTGACAGGGAGATGCAAGAACTGCATGTGCAGCACCCAGAATATGGTTTTGACCGCCACAAAGGCTACCCTACTAAAGCACATATGGCAGCACTTGAGGAATACGGCGTGCTGCCAAGCCACCGCAAAAGTTTTAAACCCGTAAAAATATTATTAGCTGCAACCTAAAGCCAGGATAATTATGTCTGATTCGTTCGTTCATCTTCGTACCCACACTGAATACTCGGTAGTAGATGGACTCTGCCGCATTAAAGCTCTAGTGGCTGCTGCAAAAGATGGTTCAATGCCAGCGGTAGCTGTTACTGATCATATTAATTTGTTTGCATTAGTTAAATTTTTCAAGGCTGCTACTGGCGCGGGTGTTAAGCCTATATGCGGAGCCGACTTATTAGTCCTGAATGATGACGATATGCAGGGGCAGCCTTTTGTTATTACTTTACTAGCACAGGACGCTTTAGGTTATCGTAATTTGATGGAGTTAATTTCCAGGGCCTATGAGCAAGGTCAAAATTTCTCCCTCGACAAAGTACTGATTAAGAAAAGTTGGTTATTCGAAAAGACCGAAGGCCTGATTGCATTGTCGGCGGCTGGGAAAGGAGAAGTAGGTCGGGAGCTATTAGCGGAAAACTCAGCGGCTGAAGAAGTTCTCGCCCAGTGGATGCGAGCATTCCCGGATAGGTTCTATCTGGAATTACAGCGCACCGGTCGCGCTGCTGAAAATGAGTTGGTTCAATACAGCGTTGCACTTGCTGTAAAGACTGGTTGTCCGGTGGTCGCCACTAACGATGTAATGTTTGTGAAGACATCTGATTTTGATGCTCACGAAGCCAGAGTGTGCATTAACCAAAGCAGAGTTCTGGACGACCCTAAAAGACCAAGGGATTACAGCGAACAACAGTATTTTAGAAGCAGCGACGAGATGATCGAGCTGTTTTCAGACATTCCATCGGCAATTGAAAATAGCCTGCAAATAGCCAAACGCTGTAACATAGAATTAGATTTGGGTACTTATTACCTACCAAAATATCCCATTCCTGACGGGATGACGATGGATGAATTCTTTCGCGATGTCTCAGAGAAGGGGCTGGAAGAAAGGCTGGCCATTATTCTGGATAAAGAAGATCCAGAATATCAAGATAAGCGAAAAGTTTATTATGACCGGCTTGAATTTGAGTTAGAAATCATTATCCAAATGGGTTTTCCCGGCTATTTTTTAATAGTGATGGACTTTATCAAATGGGGTAAAGATAACGATATTCCAGTGGGGCCTGGTCGTGGATCGGGAGCGGGTTCACTGATCGCTTACGCGCAAAAAATCACCGACTTAGATCCGCTGGAGTACGATTTACTGTTCGAGAGATTCCTCAACCCAGAACGTGTCTCTATGCCCGACTTCGATATCGATTTCTGCATGGATAACCGCGACAAAGTAATCGACTACGTCGCCAGAACTTACGGTCGGGATGCGGTATCGCAAATAGTTACTTTTGGCACTATGGCGGCCAAGGCGGTAGTGAGGGATGTAGCCCGAGTACAGGGAAAGCCATTTGGTCTGGCAGATAAACTGTCTAAACTTATTCCCTTTGAAGTAGGCATAACTTTGAGCAAAGCTCTGGAGATAGAACCGGCACTGGCCGAATTTGTCAAAGGAAGTGAAGAAGCTCAAGAAATTATGGATATGGCCCTGAAACTTGAAGGGACGGTCCGTGGCACAGGTAAACATGCCGGTGGGGTGGTGATAGCGCCTACCAAATTGACTGATTTTGCCGCCACATTATGTGATGCAGAAGGTAAGGGGTTAGTCACTCAATTTGATAAAAATGATGTCGAAGAAGCCGGTCTGGTAAAATTCGATTTTCTGGGGTTACGCACCCTAACTATCATTGATTGGGCACTGAAAACCATTAACACAGTGCGTCGTCAAACAGGTGCAGAAGAGTTGGACATCGCGCTGATTGACCTTGACGATCAGCCCACCTTCGATCTACTCAAATCCTCTGAGACCACGGCAGTATTCCAGCTTGAATCCAGCGGCATGAAAGATCTGGTTAAAAAACTGCAGCCCAGTAGATTTGAAGATATCATCGCCCTGGTGGCACTGTTTAGACCAGGGCCGTTGCAGTCGGGCATGGTCGACGATTTTATCAATCGTAAACACGGTCGGGCAGAAATGGCCTGGCCACATGCAGACTACCAGCTCGATATACTGCAACCGATATTAGAGCCGACTTACGGTATTATCTTATATCAAGAGCAAATCATGCAGATAGCTCAGGTAATGGCTGGCTTTACCTTAGGCGGGGCAGACATGTTACGCCGTGCTATGGGTAAAAAGAAACCGGAGGAGATGGCCAAACAGCGTAGTGGGTTCCTACAAGGCTGTGAGAACAATGAAATAGATCGGGATTTGGCCGGAAATATTTTTGACTTGGTTGAGAAGTTTGCCGGCTACGGCTTTAACAAATCCCATTCGGCTGCTTATGCTCTGGTTTCTTATCAAACAGCCTGGCTAAAGACTCACTACCCGGCGCCTTTTATGGCGGCAGTTATGTCGGCGGATATGCAGACCACTGAAAAGGTAGTCATCTTTGTTGAGGAATGCCGAAAAATGGGTATACCACCAGCACTGCCCAGCGTGCAAAATGGTGATTACAAATTTACAGTTGATGATTCCGGGACCATTATATACGGCCTTGGGGCTATCAAAGGTGTCGGCGAAGGCCCTATTGAAGCTATTATCGAAGCGCGCAACGACGGCAGTGGCAAGTTTGACGATATGTACCAGTTTTGTGAGCGTGTCGGGGCGAAGAAGCTTAATAAAAGAGTACTGGAAGGGCTGATACGCTGTGGTGCAATGGATGAATTAGGCCCGAGCAGAGCGGTGATGATGGCATCGATTAGTGATGCTCTTAAAGCGGCTGATCAGAGTGCCCACAACCAGAACGCGGGCATGTTCGATCTGTTTGGCAGTGATGATCAAGAACAGGCCCGAGACCCTTTTGAAGAAAACCTAAATGTTCGTAATTGGACTGATAGAGAGCGTTTGAATGGCGAGCTAGATACTCTAGGTTTGTATTTGACCGGTCACCCGATAGATGAATATGAATCTGAATTAGCTAATTTCATCAGCAAGAAAATTAGTGAAGTCGCTCCTGCCCGTGGTGCCGTGCAAAAAATTGCCGGTTTGATCGTCGACCAGCGGGTGATGAAGACTAAAAAGGGTGACAATCTCTGTTTTATCACTTTGGATGATAGATCTGCACGCATTGAAGTGACTTTGTTTGGCGATGTATACGAGCAGTACCGAGATATTATTAAAAAAGATACCGTGGTTATTATGGAGGGAGAAATTTCTAATGATGACTATTCGGGTGGTTTAAAAGTACGGGCTAACAGATTAATTAGTATCCCCCAGGCACGTGCTCAGTACGCACAGGCAATAAAAGTGCGCTGCTCGCAAGCGGATTTCAAAGGTCGCAAATTGCACCAGGTGAGTCAAATGTTGTCCGGGTATAAAAATCAGCAGGGGTTGCAGCTTGCGCTTGATTTCTCAATCGGTGAGGCCCGTGGCCTGATCAATTTAGGCGATGACTGGCGGGTAGAAGCCAGTGATGATTTATTAATAGCACTGCAAGAGCTTTTCGCTGAGGGTAGCGTCAGTATACATTATTTATGATGGATCTTGTCGAGAGCACATTTATAAGTCAGTTTGATATTTAACATTATGATTTATATGATATTAGTGCCAATGTGCCGAAATTTTGCCAGATACACTAGTTATCTGGCTGACAGAACGGTAAAATTGGCCGTTAATTTGATATTAAAAGCGGAATAAGAGCAGATGAATCCGAATTATTTAGAGTTTGAGCAGCCAATTGCCAAGCTTGAAACGAAAATTGAAGAGTTAAGACTTGTTGGTGAAAACACTGAAATCAACATCTCAGACGAACTTGCTAAGCTTGAAGAAAAGAGCAGGAGCTTAACTAAAACTATTTTTAGTGATTTGTCCGCCTGGCAGGTATCGCAAATTTCACGCCATCCACAGCGCCCTTACACTCTGGACTATATCGACTATTTAATCGATGATTTTGAAGAAATCCACGGCGATAGACACTACGCCGATGATGCCGCTCTAGTTTGTGGTATGGGTCGGTTAGCCGGTAAGCCGGTAGTGGTTATTGGTCATCAGAAGGGTCGTGCTGTAAAAGAGAAAGTACGTCGAAATTTTGGCATGCCAAGACCTGAAGGTTACCGAAAAGCATTGCGGGTAATGGAAATGGCCGAGCGTTTTAAAATGCCTATCCTAACGTTCATTGATACTCCGGGTGCCTACCCAGGAATTGGCGCTGAAGAGCGCGGTCAAAGTGAAGCTATCGCTTTCAATTTAGCTAAGATGTCACAGTTAAAAACACCGGTAATTTCAACAGTTATCGGTGAGGGTGGTTCAGGTGGAGCTCTGGCTATAGGTGTCTGCGATAAGTTGATGATGCTGCAATACTCTACTTACTCTGTTATCTCCCCCGAAGGCTGCGCTTCGATACTGTGGAAAAGCGCCGATAAAGCTTCTGAGGCTGCCCGAGTCATGGGCATCACCTCCGATAGGTTATCTGAATTAGGTTTGGTGGATCAGGTAATTGCCGAGCCTTTAGGTGGTGCACATAGATCTCCCAGGGAGTTAGCTGGCACACTAAAAGCTGAGCTAGTGTCGTCTCTGGCAACTCTGACAGAGCTGTCAGTGGATGAAATGCTTGAGCGCCGCTACCAACGTCTCATGTCTTACGGCTTAAACGGCTAAGCTTTAAGTATATATGGCTATCACTGAGCAGTTTACCGAGCAGTGTAGTTCAGCGCCAATCAGTGCTCTAGAAGTACAGCGCTGGGTGGTAGCACTCAGTGGCGGGCTGGACTCAATAGTGATATTGGATCTTGCCCAGCGCGCCCTGGTAAAGGCGGGTGTTCCAGTAGTTGCCTTGCATGTAAATCACCAGTTACAAAGTGCAGCGAACGATTGGCAACAATTTTGCCAGCAACAGTGTCTGCAGCGTAATATCCCCCTACACAGTTTTAGCATCAGTGCCAATGGTAGCAGTGAACAGCAGCTCAGGGATGCGCGTTATCAGTGCTTCGAAAATTTCTTGCAACCTGGAGATTGCCTGTTGTTGGGGCATCATGCTGATGACCAGGCTGAGACAATATTGTTTCGATTGGTGCGTGGCGCCGGTGGTAAAGGTTTAGCGGGCATGCCGCAACTGCGTCGATTAGCCGCTGGCTATCTGTTCAGGCCGCTGCTGCAAATCCCCAAAGATGTTCTGCAACAATACGCCCAGCAGAATCAATTAGAGTGGGTCGATGACCCCAGTAATGATTGCCTTGATTACGATCGTAATTATATTCGCCATCGTGTTCTAGCACCCATTGCGCAGCACTGGCCTAAGGCCGCTGCGCAGATGGGAATCTCTGCTGCGTTGTTAGACGCTGAGCAAAAGATACTGGCGGATTATCTGGCTGTTGATGTGGCTGCGATCAGTAGTGCCAATAGCATGGATTTGAACCTCTGGCACACCTTTGAACAGCAAAAAGGCCTGGCCCTGTTACGCCATTGGCTTGTCGAAACCACCGCCAGATCGGTCTCCCGAAAAGAGCTGCAGCGCATCGTCAAAGATGTGATTAACAGTAGTCGTGATGCCAACGGCTACTGCCAGCTCGGTGCGTACAAAGTGCGCCGCTACCAACAGCGACTATACCTGCTGGATGACTCTATTCAAGTGCAGCCCTGGCCACAGTTACTACCTGCTACATGTACTTATGCAACCAGTCACGGTGTATTTAATTGGCACCCGGCGGACAGCGGCATAGAATTCATCGAGGGAATGTATCTGTCCAGTAGCAGGCCCGGGTTGAGAGTGACAGCGATTAACCGACCCGCTAAAAAGTTCACAAAAATTATGCAGCAGCAGCATATTCCACCCTGGTTGAGAGATGACTGGCCGCTGTTAATGTATGCAGATCAATTAGTGGCAATTCCCGGTGTCTGTATCTGTCAGGGTTGGTTGAAACAAGGGCAAAATAAATCCTATTTTAGCCTCGATTGGCAGCCATTGTGATTGAGAAATAGTCAACATTTTGCTAGACTGCAATGCCATCTAAGTAGCACTATTTTTTCCTCCATATTTAATCAAACAGGTTCTTCATGACGCGTTATATTTTCGTCACAGGCGGTGTTGTGTCCTCATTGGGCAAAGGCATTGCAGCGGCTTCATTGGCCGCTATTTTGGAAGCTCGCGGCCTCAAGGTCACTATGCTCAAACTAGACCCCTATATCAACGTTGACCCCGGGACTATGAGCCCATATCAACACGGGGAAGTATTCGTTACTGAAGATGGTGCCGAGACAGACCTGGATTTGGGTCACTACGAACGCTTTATCCGCACGACGATGAAGAAAAGTAATAATTTCACCACCGGTCGCGTCTATCAACATGTACTAAACAAAGAGCGTCGCGGTGATTACTTAGGCGGAACAGTACAAGTTATTCCACATATTACCGATGAAATTAAACGCCGAGTTATTAAAGGCGCTCAAGGTGTTGATGTGGCGCTAGTGGAAGTAGGTGGAACAGTGGGCGATATCGAATCGCAGCCGTTCCTAGAGGCTATTCGTCAAATGCGCGCCGAGCTAGGTTATAACCGCACCTTGTTCATGCATTTAGCGCTGGTACCTTATATCGCCACTGCGGGTGAATCGAAAACAAAACCTACCCAGCACTCTGTAAAAGAGATGCGTTCTATAGGTATTCAGCCTGATATTTTAGTGTGTCGTTCTGATCATGCTATTCCCGATTCTTCGCGTCGTAAGCTATCACTGTTTACAAATGTTGAAGAGCGCGCGGTTATCTCTCTGCCTGACGCTAATACAATATACAATATTCCTCAAATATTGTGGGAACAAAATGTCGATGATTTAGTGGTTGAGCGTTTTGGTATTGATGCACCGCCAGCGGATTTATCAGAGTGGACGAGAGTTGCAGATGCCCACTTGAATCCACAAGGTGAAGTGCGCATCGCCATGGTTGGGAAGTACATGGAGCTGTTGGATGCATACAAGTCTCTGATCGAAGCTATCTCCCATGCCGGTATAAAATTACGTAAGAAAGTTAAAATAGACTATATCGACTCAGAGCGCATCGAGCGCGACGGTATCGAAGCTCTCAAGGGTGCGAGTGCCATTCTAGTCCCAGGTGGTTTTGGTGAGCGTGGTGTCGAAGGCAAAATTGCCGCTGTACAGTATGCCCGGGAAAATAAGATCCCCTACTTAGGGATCTGCTTAGGTATGCAAGTTGCCGTGATTGAGTTTGCCCGTAACTGTGCAGGTTTAGTCGGGGCCGACTCCAGTGAATTTAATCCCGAAGCTGAACATCCAGTGATTGGCTTAATCACTGAATGGACCGATAGCGAAGGTAAGATTGAAACGCGAGATCAAGAGGCAGATCTAGGCGGCACTATGCGTCTGGGTGCTCAAGAGTGTCACCTTACTAAGGGCTCGACCATAGAAGATTGTTACGGTAGTACTGAAATAGTAGAGCGTCACCGCCACCGCTTTGAAGTTAACAACAACTATGTCGCTCAATTAGAGGCAGCTGGCTTGTTAATTGCCGGTCGCTCTAGTGACGGCGAACTGGTTGAAGTTATCGAAGTTGCCGATCATCCCTGGTTCGTGGCCTGTCAATTCCATCCTGAATTTACATCAGACCCCCGCGATGGACACGGTTTATTTACCGGTTTCATCGAGGCGGCTCTTGCGGAACAAAAGCGCAGCAGCGAACTGTAATCTTTAAATAAGTGTTGAAATAATAAGGAGCTATAGGCTCCTTATTTATGTGCGCTAGTTATAGCCGCAGCCCTTTTTGGCTTGTTATAAAATTATAAAAAGTGCCATAGAGCATTGGTAGTGGGAAGGTGGTGGTTAAGTCTGAGCGTTTTTGGGCTTATTGGCGTCTTTCTTAGGTGAAAAGTCAGTGATAGCTGATCAGTAGCTTAAACTCACAGCCTTTACGGTTTGAGAATTTAGCTTAAAAACATTAAATTATTTAGATGAGTTACCAGCTCAGGAGAAAAAAATGGCGCTTATAGCGAAGATTCAAGCGAGAGAAATATTAGATTCTAGAGGAAACCCTACCATAGAAGCTGACGTGACACTTGAGAGTGGCGCATTTGGCACCGCTTGTGCTCCCTCAGGCGCATCCACGGGGTCGAGAGAAGCATTAGAACTACGTGACGGGGACAAGAGCCGCTATTTGGGCAAAGGTGTGTTAAAAGCGGTTGCAGCTGTCAATGGTCAGATTCGCGATGCGCTAGTGGGCATGGATGCATTAGATCAACGGGCACTGGATGACAAAATGTTGGCCCTGGATGGCACTGAAAACAAAGAAAATTTAGGTGCAAACGCTATTCTAGCAGTCTCATTGGCAGCGGCGAAAGCGGCTGCAGTGCACAAAAAAGTGCCATTGTACGCCCATATTGCAGATCTAAATAACACTTCAGGTGAGTACTCACTACCTGTGCCAATGATGAATATCATCAATGGCGGTGAGCATGCTGACAACAATGTTGATATTCAAGAGTTTATGGTACAGCCGGTAAACTTTAGCAACTTTGCGGAAGCCTTGCGCTGTGGTACGGAGATCTTCCACGCCCTGAAAGCAGTACTATCAGGGCGCGGTTTAAGCACAGCCGTTGGTGATGAAGGCGGATTCGCACCTAACTTATCCTCTAATGAAGAAGCTCTGGTAGTGATCAAAGAAGCGGTTGCCAATGCCGGTTACGAGCTGGGTGTAGATGTTACACTGGCGCTGGATTGTGCCGCTTCAGAATTCTACTCTGAAGGTCAGTATCATTTAGGTGGAGACAACAAATCCTTTGACTCCACAGGCTTTAGCAACTATTTAGCCGATTTGGCGGCAAACTACCCGATTCTATCGATTGAAGATGGAATGGATGAGTCTGATTGGGAAGGTTGGGCAACACTTACGAAGCAAATAGGTGAAAAAGTTCAATTGGTCGGTGACGATCTGTTTGTGACTAATACCAAAATTTTGCAAAGGGGCATCGATCAGAATATCGGTAACTCGATCTTGATTAAATTCAATCAAATTGGTTCGCTGTCTGAAACTCTGGATGCCATCAAGATGGCTAAAGATGCCGGATTTAGCGTAGTGATCTCACACCGCTCTGGTGAAACTGAAGATACCACTATTGCCGACTTGGCTGTGGGTACAGCCGCCGGGCAGATTAAAACAGGTTCGCTGTCTCGTTCTGACCGAGTGGCTAAATACAACAGATTGTTACGCATAGCAGAAGAGCTCGCGGACAAAGCTGTGTATAACGGCCGCTCTGAGATTAAAGGGCAGTAGTGATTAATGACTCGAACCTGTGTGACAGGCTTTAAGTGAATGCTTAAAGCTTGTGATTAATTCGATGATTTCAAAGGGGAGCTTTTGCTCCCTTTTTCTTTGTTTTCTGTGTTAAAAACTTTACACTATTGAACAGTGTCCCCTAACTGCGATATAACGGTGATGGTCTTGTACCTACAATCATGAAGTGTTGGTTTCGTAGCCTTAATATCCACATTCTTTTCAATGGATAGCTATGAGTAAAACGTCGAATTGATTACTCTCTATGATTTATCCCGGGAAAATACATGTATAGATTATTACTGTTGGGGCTCCTGATGTTGTTGGCCGGACTGCAGTATCGAATATGGTTTGGTGAGGCAAATGTGTTGCAGATAGTGGCACTTGAACGTGAAATTAGTGCGCAATCTGCAAAAAATGATAAGTTACTGCTGCGTAATCATCAGTTGGAAGCAGAAGTCATTGATTTGCGTAAAGGTTTGATAGCCATTGAAGAACGCGCCAGAAGTGAGCTGGGGATGGTTAAGCCCGATGAGACTTTTTACCAATTAATAGATAATACCCGGCAGTAACTAATAGTTATCAGCGAATGAACATTTAAACAGTACAAGGCACAAGTTTTTAATAATGAATAGATACCCTACTGATTATCAATACCTCTATGGTAAGCCCCAATGCACTGCTGTAATCAGAACCAGTAATGAAGATTTTTTGGTCACTGAGATTCCCGCTTTTGAACCCGACGGCGAAGGTGAGCACTGGTACATTAAGATACGCAAAAATGGAGAAAATAGCGACTGGGTGGCAAAACAACTGGCGCAGTTCTTTAAAGTCACCAGTAAAGAGATTGGTTACGCGGGGAAAAAAGACCGGCATGCAATTACTGAACAGTGGTTTAGCGTCTGTCTCCCGGGAGTAAAGACAATCTCAATGCTGGCATTTAATAGCGCCAGTATCGAAGTACTGGACGTGCAAAAGCACAGCCGAAAGTTGCGTACCGGTGCGCTTAAGGGTAATAAATTTAGTTTGTATATACGCGATGTCAGTGATGATATTGAGTTTGCCCGGCGCTTGGCTATGATAGAGAAGGGCGTGCCTAACTATTTCGGCGAGCAGCGATTTGGCATAGCCGGAGGCAACTTAAGCCGCGGTATTTCCCTGCTTAAAGAAGAGTTCAAAGAGCGCAACCGCAACAAGAAGGGTTTGTATATTTCTGCTGTGCGATCCTGGTTTTTTAATCACTTGCTGTCTGAGCGTATACAAGATCAGCTCTGGTCAAAAATAATGGCTGGCGATGTGCTGATGTTAGACGGAAGTAAGAGCCATTTTGTCGCCGATGATATAGACGCTTTAACTGTCCGTATGCAGGAATTAGACTTGCATTTGACCGGCCCTATGTGTGGCAGGGGGCGGCCTATAGTGAATGACACTGCACTGCAATGGGAACAAAAATTACTCGCAGAATACGCAGATATAATTGAACGACTGGAGTATACGGGATTATCTCAGGATCGGCGCTCCATTCGTTTACTGGCGGGCAACTTGCAGAGTGTTTGTGTGCAGCCCGGGGTTTGGCAAATTAGTTTTGAATTAGCACCTGGCTCATTCGCAACGAGTGTCCTGAGAGAGTTGTGTGACTATCGAGACGCGGGGTCCAGATCATGATGAAAATATTAGTATCCAATGATGACGGTGTACTTGCACCGGGAATTTTGGCTCTGCATGACGCTCTGGCAACGGTTGCCAGTGTGCAAGTTATCGCTCCGGATCGCAACAGATCAGCCGCCAGTAATGCCTTAACTTTGAATCGACCATTAAGCTCTTATGTTCACGGTAATGGTTTTATCTCAATAGATGGCACTCCTACTGACTGCGTCAATTTGGGTGTGTCTGGCACCTTTGATTTTGTTCCGCAAGTAGTCGTTTCAGGTATTAACGCCGGGGCAAACTTAGGTGATGATGTGTTGTATTCCGGGACAGTGGCAGCAGCTATGGAAGGTCGCACGCTCGGCTTAGCAGGTATTGCTATCTCTGTAGCCAATGCTCATCCGCAATATTACGATACTGCAGCTATTATTGCTAAAGATTTGATTTTAAAGCTTAAGTCCTTGCAAGCAGTTTCCAGGACAGTACTCAATGTGAATGTGCCAGATGTGCCTATAGAGCAGATTAAAGGTATACATGTTACTAGATTAGGGCATAGATCAGTCTCCCAGGCACCGATCGAATGTGTTGACCCACGGGGAAATGTCAAACACTGGATAGCCGGGGTCGGTACAGCGATAGATAACGGCCCAGGAACAGATTTTTATGCGATAGAACAAGGTTTTGTCTCAATTACACCGTTACATTTTGATATGACTAATTATGCTGTCATCGATAATGTTGAAGATTGGTTGGAGGAAGTTTAGTGGCTGAGCAATTTAACCTGCGTGGTAGTGGTATGACTTCGCAGAGAGCCAGAGATAGGTTAGTAGCAAGCTTAGAAGCACAGGGAATAGTTTCCAGAGATGTACTAAAAGCAATCCAGAGCACTCCGAGACACATATTTATTGATGAAGCATTGGCACACGGAGCCTATGAGAATAATGCCTTGCCAATAGGCTATAACCAGACAATTTCTCAACCTTATATTGTTGCTAGAATGACCGAGTTGTTGCTAGCTGATAAGCCTTTGCACAAGGTGCTTGAAGTGGGCACCGGATCTGGTTATCAAACGGCCATATTGGCGCAGTTAGTCGACTCAGTCTATTCAGTAGAACGGATAAAACCTTTACAGGAAAGAGCCAAAGTCAGGCTGCATGCTATGCAGATTGATAATGTGACACTACAGCACAGCGATGGTGGAATGGGCTTGGCACGATTTGCGCCCTACGATGCAATATTAGTCACCGCAGCTCCGGATCAGGTCCCCGTTGAATTGTTAAGCCAACTGGCAATTGGCGGCACTATGGTGATACCAGTAGGGGCGGCTCAGGAGCAACAACTAAAATTAATCACTAAAAAATCGGCCTCGCACTACGATACTAAAATCGTCGAAGCGGTGAATTTTGTGCCTTTGTTATCTGGCGTAATCAGTTAAAGAGAATCGGCAGTATAGCGCTAAATGCTGAACTACCAAATATCTATAGAGTTGAGGTTTATTTGCAGCGCAATAAAAAAGAGTACCTAAAGCTAATGCTAAAAGGGTGCATGATGGGAGCTGCAGATGCCGTTCCCGGGGTTTCTGGGGGAACAGTCGCTTTCATTAGTGGTATCTATCAGGAGCTGCTTCAGTCCTTGAGCCGGCTTGGCCCAGCGGCAATAAAAATATTGTATCAGCAGGGGTTCGCTGCCTGCTGGAGTTATATCAATGGTACTTTCCTCAGTGTATTACTGTTTGGAATGCTCAGTAGTATTGTCTTACTTTCTAATCTAGTGCTGTATTCCCTGGCGAATTACCCTCAGGTATTGTGGGGTTTTTTCTTTGGCCTAATCTGTGCATCGACCCTGGTTTTGGCGAAAAGTATAGAGCAGTGGGGTAGAGCGTGCATTGCAGTATTTATCGCGGGAACTTTAGTGTCATATAGTTTGACTAATATGACGGCATCGGTGCTTGATCCCAGTATGGTAAATGTATTTTTCGCAGGAATGCTGGCTATCTGCGCAATGATTTTACCGGGTATCTCAGGATCTTTTATCTTGCTGTTGCTGGGGTTGTATAGCTATATCCTCAGTGCAGTCAAAAGCGCAGATATGCTGGTGCTAATGGTATTCGCTCTGGGGTGTCTGGCGGGGTTGTTGAGTTTCTCGAGAGTGCTTAACTGGCTTTTTCAGCACTATAAAAATTTAACATTGGCGCTCTTGACCGGGTTTTTATTGGGGTCCTTAAACAAGGTCTGGCCCTGGAAAGAAACTTTATCCACCAGAATTAATAGCCATGGCGAAGAAGTGGCTGACTTGCAGCAAAATGTATCGCCGTTTGTTTATCAGCAAATAACAGGGGCTGATTCATATTTGCTGATAGCATGTTTGCTGGCGTTCTTGGGAGCAGCCATAATTTTACTGTTTGAGCGCACGCATCGCTAAAAAAGTGGAATGCTTGTAAGCGCAGTGTTTATAAAAATAAATAGGGTGTATTAATTACAGATATGTTTTCTGGCTTAGAAGGAAGATCCAGTACCACCAGATCGCGACATAACTATTTAGTTACTGGGCTAAAGGCTGTTCTATTGGCTGTATTGTTATTTCTCGGTGCCTGTACAACAGGCTATGCTCCAGTGAGCGAGTTATCTGCAAAAAATACTGGATCAAAACAGCTTTCTGTAACAACTAAGCGCCTGATTGAAGCGGCGCCTAAAACTTATAAAGTAAAATCTGGCGATACCTTGTATTCGATTGCATGGAGATATGGATTAGACTTTCGTTCTTTATCGAAAACTAACGCTATTGGGAGAGACAATTTAATCTATAAAGGCCAGGTACTACAGATCAAATCTACGACCAAAAAAGCTGTCCCTAAGGTGAATGTAGTTTCTTCTGTGTCCTCGAAAGGCAACGCTAATAAATCAAAAAATACTCAGAAAAACAAAGCGTTATCTAAAAAAACGACTACAATTAAAAGCACGACAACTAAAAGTCAAAAAAATACCAAGGGTTCAGCGGCTAGCGCAGTAGCGGGAAATGTACGCTGGTCCTGGCCAGCGCAAGGTAGGCTAATCAGTAGCTTTAATAAAGAAAACAAAGGGTTAGATATCGCTGGGAATACCGGAGAAACAGTGCTAGCCGCTGCCAGTGGCAAAGTTGTTTACGCGGGTAATGGTATTTTAGGCTATGGAAATTTGATCATCATAAAGCACTCACCGCAGTACCTAAGTGCTTACGCACACAATAGTGTAATATTAGTGAAGGAGAATCAAACCATTAAAGGAGGTAAAAAGATTGCCGAAATAGGAAGTAGCGGCACCATAAAAACAATCCTTCATTTTGAAATAAGAAGGGATGGACAACCAGTCAATCCGCTGAGGTATTTACCGAAAAAATAGTTGTGGATTGATCTCATTAACTTTGAGAAAAGGGTTTGCATAATGGATATCTTGAAAACGGAAAGTCAAGAAGCCGAAGTTATTAGTAAGATACAATCTCAAGTCATGGAATATGGCAAGGTTGGGAAAGCTAGCAAAGACGTAGGGATTACGTTGAAGCCTGCAGCAGCAAAAGCGACAGGGCGTGGGCGTGGCAGCCAAGCTCATAAAGATCTTATGAATGAGAAAAACCTCGATGCCACACAACTCTACTTAAATGAAATTGGCTTTTCACCGCTGCTAAGCGCAGAGGAGGAAGTCTATTTCTCTAGGTTATCTTTAAAAGGCTGTGAAAAATCTCGTAAACGTATGATCGAAAGTAATTTACGTTTAGTGGTTAAAATTTCAAGGCGATATATTAATCGCGGCCTGTCATTGCTGGATCTGATCGAAGAGGGAAATTTGGGCCTGATCCGTGCAGTTGAAAAGTTTGACCCCGAGCGTGGTTTTAGATTCTCCACTTACGCAACATGGTGGATAAGACAGACAATCGAACGCGCTATCATGAACCAAACCCGCACTATCCGCCTGCCTATTCATGTGGTTAAAGAACTGAATGTGTATTTGCGTGCCTCCCGAGAATTGGCTCAGAAACTGGACCATGAGCCGACAGTCGAGCAAATAGCAGAAGTGGTCGACAAGCCCGTTAGCAGCGTAGAAAAAATTCTCAGCCTGAACGAAAAGGTAGTCTCTATTGATGTGCCTATTGCGGGCTCAGACAAGACAGTCGTTGAGACAGTCCCGGCGAGTGAAAACTTTGACCCCAGTATTGTACTGCAGAGCAATAACCTCAGTGGTAGCTTAGATCACTGGTTAGATGATCTGCCAGGCAAACATGCTGAAGTGCTCTCTAGACGTTTCGGTCTGCGTGGATATGGGATGAGTACACTGGAAGAAGTGGGCAAGGAAATAGGTTTAACCCGTGAGAGGGTTAGACAAATCCAAGTTGAAGCGCTGCGTAAGTTACGCGACATTATTGAAAGTAACGGACTTAGCAGTGAAGACTTACTCCAGTGAGTGAGTATAGCTAGCAGACAAAGGCGGGAAATCCGCCTTTTTAATGTCGCAGATTTTTGACTCAGCTGTTAATCAACAGCTGTTCCCCGACAATTTTATAAGCCACTCTTTGCAGTGTTTGACCTTTACAGGGACCTTTGATGCACAGCCCCTGGTCAATAGTGAATAAGGCATTGTGATTGGCACAGAGAATAAAGTTATTATGCTTATCGAGCAGTGTTTCAGGCCGGGAGTTAAGTGTTTTATTTAAATGTGGGCAGCGATTCAGATAAACGAATATATCGTTTTTGTGACTGATCACAATGTATTCTTTATCACCCTGTGAAATACTGGAAGCAGTAATTATTGATTTCTTTATCAGCTTATTAATGTCACAGAGAAGATTCAAAAGTCTAACTCAAGTGCCAGTACTGATAATAGCTTCGAGGAACGCAGTAATCGCCTGGTCATCATCGGTATCTACTGTTACTTGCATTGAAACTTCCTGTTCAGTCAATGGCTGTTGGTATATCTGCTGGTGTGCCAAGCGGTCATTTGAAAAATTATTGTCTAGCGCGCGGGTGTTTACACCCTTTGCTAGTCTCGCACTGAGTAATTTAGGATCGCAGTGACAGCTGATTATTTGCATCTCAAGATTAAGACGCTGGGCAATATTAATGTAATTTTGTCTGAAGTGTTGTTTAAGGAAAGTTCCGTCAACGATTACAGTGTAGCCAATGTTAAGTATTTGCTCGCTGAGTTTAAGCAGATGTTGAGATAACCGGGCATTTATTTCTGGGCTGTGTAGCTCAATCTTTTTACCTTTTTTAAGCAGTTCCTTATGAATTCTCTCTCTTTCCGTCTCTGAACGAATTCTTATAGCGGAAATGTTCTCTATCATTTTGTGGCTTAAATAACTTTTTCCGCTCCCAGATAAGCCGTGCATTATGATCAGTTTAGGAGCGTTTCTAATTTGATAGGATTGACTCAGCTGCAAGTATTTAACAAAAGTATCGTGGTTAGCTTGATTGCCTAGGGTGGCCACTTTAGCTCTAACCATAGAGCGAAAACTTTTGTAGAAATTGAGCAAATGTAGACTTTGATAATCCCCGGTGACTTCCAGGTAGCGATTCAGGGTGCGATTGGCCCAGGCGTGCTTGTTATTCGCCTCAAGATCCATCAGTAAAAAGGCCAGGTCTGAGCAAGTATCTATCCAGCGAAATTGTAAGTTAAACTCTATGCAGTCAAATAAGCGCAACTTATTGTCGTAGAAAGTGACATTGCCTAAATGCAAATCACCGTGGCACTCCCTGATGTACCCCTGCTTACGTCGATCTTTAAAAATTTCTGTGAGGGAGCTGTGATCTGTCGTTATCTGCTGGTAGAGGTTTTGCAATTGCTCCAGATCCCTGGGATCGGTGCAAAAATCTAAAGTATGCAAATAATTATCTGACACTAATTGCCAAATGTTTTCTGCTTCACCCCAGGGGCTATTGTAGGTTACCGTAGGCAACAGCAGATGAAACTGTGCAATATGTTCGGCCAGTTGATCGATCCACAGCGTGGCGAACTTATTTTGTTTTAATAAATCATCTAGACCGCACAGTGGATCAAATTGTTGCATGCGTACAGCATACTCTAACACTACAGTGGAGCTATCCAGGCTCAGCTTGCGATGATCCTCAGCAGACACCTCAGGCAGATCCGATGGTCCTGTGATGGTCACCACGCACTGGTAGATGTCCGGTGCAAGGCGCTGATTGAGTCGCAATTCCTCTTCGCAATAAAACTGTCGTTTGTCTAGCGTTGAAAAGTCCAGGAAACCGAAATTGAGTTCTTTTTTTAACTTATAGGCAAATTCACCAGTTAACAGCAACCATGAAACCTGAGTTTCTATGACCTGTATAGGGGTGCTGACAGCATGGGGATAGCAAGCGGGATTTTGCAATGCAGTGATTAAACTTGGATACATAATGACCTATGTAAAAGATGCGGGAGAACTACTGCCATTGTTAGGGAACAATCAGCTGTCAGATACCGAAGTATCACCTGAAACGGGAAATAACTATACTAGAAAATTTGTCAGGGCTCTATAAAGGAGTCACTGGGAATTGTACAATAATGTCCAATATTTTAAATACATAGCTGGAATTCATGGCAAGTCGAAAAAAAATGCCCAAAAAAGCCGCTCAAAGCAAAAAAAGCAACAAAAGCAACAATAAGAGTAAAAAATATAAGCTTTGGCGCTGGTTTTTATCCTTCACATTAAAGCTCAGTATCATCTTGATGATGTTTGGCGCGATTGGGCTTTTTTACCTGGATGCACAGATTCGTCAAAAATTTGAGGGCAAGCGCTGGTCAATTCCGGCAAAGGTTTACGCGCGTCCACTGGATATGTACAGCGGCCTTGAAATCAGTATTGCCGACCTAAAAGTCGAGTTGAAGGGCTTAGGCTATCGTTTTGTTAAAAAGGCAACCCAGCCCGGGCAAGCTGAGATAGCTTCAACACGGGTAAAAGTCTATAGCCGCGGTTTTGAGTTCAGCGATGGTGTTGAGGTATCGCAGCTGTTAACGATCAGTTTTAAGGATGGGGCCATAAGTGCTATCAGTGCAGAAAATGGCAGTCCCATTTCAATTACACGATTGGAGCCAATATTAATTGGTGGTATCTACCCCAAAAATAATGAAGATCGAGATTTGATCCGCCTAACACAAGCGCCAAGAGGGCTGGTAGATGCCCTGATAGCCATCGAAGATCGTAGTTATTACCAGCACTTTGGTATTTCACCAAAAGGTATCGCCAGGGCGATGTGGGTTAATTTACGGGTCGGCCGATTCGTTCAGGGCGGCAGTACTTTAACGCAGCAATTGATTAAGAATTTTTACCTCACCTCCGAGCGTACCTTAATCCGTAAGTTGATTGAGATGCCGATGGCAATAGTGTTGGATTTTCGCTATTCAAAAGATGAAATTCTTGAAGCCTATCTAAATGAGGTCTATTTAGGTCAGGAGGGTGCCAGGGCGATTCATGGCTTTGGTTTGGCGGCACAATACTTTTTTGCCAGACCTATCAGTGAGCTACAATTGCATCAGGTGGCTCTGCTGGCCGCAATGGTCAAAGGTCCCTCTTATTACGACCCAAGGAGGCGAGCTGAGCGTGCTAAAGAGCGGCGTAATCTAGTGCTTAAGGTGATGGCTGAAAACGGTGACATCAGCGAGCATGAATATCGTCAGAGTATTCTCAAGCCACTGGGGGTAGTCAGACAAAAGAGTCTGCACAAAGGTGCCTACCCTGCCTATTTAGATCTGGTCAGACGAAAACTAAAGCAAAGTTACAACGATGAAGATCTGAGTTCTGAAGGTTTGCGGATTTTTACCAGCTTAGATCCTATTGCTCAGGCTAAAGCTGAGAAATCACTGAGTGACAGCATTAGCGCACTGCAAAAAAAATACGGTAAAAAAGCCAATGATCTAGAGGCAAGTATGGTGGTCACAGACCCTCAGACGGGTGAAGTGTTGGCTGTCATTGGTGGCAAAAGCACCCGCTATCAAGGTTTTAATCGCGCCATCGATGCAGTTCGCCCCATAGGTTCGCTGATAAAGCCCGCTGTTTATCTCACGGGGTTGCAACGTGGTTACAATCTGGCGACTATGCTTGAGGATGAAGCTGTATCGGTGCCGATTGAGGGATCAGCGCCCTGGCAACCTAGGAACTTTGATAAAAAAAGCCATGGAAATGTACCCTTTTATCTGGCTTTGGCTAAGTCTTACAATTTATCTACCGCTAGACTGGGGATGGAGTTAGGCTTAGATAATGTGATTAAAACTATCCATAAGTTAGGTATTAGCCGTCAGATCAAAAAGTACCCTTCACTGTTGCTAGGTGCGCAGGGGATGACCTCGTTAGAAGTTGCCACTATGTATCAGACCATCGCCGCCAACGGGTTTTTGATGCCAATGCGGGCAATACGCTCAGTGACAGATAATAAGGGTCGCGAGTTATCTAGGTATTCTTTTAAAGTGGAACAAGTTATCAACTCTCAATCTATCTATCAATTACAATACGCCATGCAGCAAGTTATGAGTGTAGGTACCGGACGTTATGCCAATGCAAAAATTTCATCGAAGATCGGCCTGGCGGGTAAAACAGGAACCAGTAATGATCAGCGCGATAGCTGGTTTGCCGGATTTTCAGGCAATAAATTAGCGGTCGTCTGGTTGGGAAGAGATGATAACAAATCGCTGCCTTTTACCGGCTCATCCGGGGCCTTACGAGTTTGGACTGCCTATATGCAATCTGAATCATTGCAGCCTTTACAACCAGCTGTACCGGAGGGGATTGAGTTCGCCTATATAGATTCAACAACCGGCCTAAGTGTAGACCCAGGCTGTGAGGATAGTCAGCGCATGCCTTTTAGATCGGGAGAGAGCCCTATATATAGCGACGACTGTGGGACCAATAGCAGTACTGTGCCAAAGGGAAATCAATCTAACAAAGCGCCAAGTTGGCTTGAACGTATATTTGGTAATTGATGATTGTTACACTATATCGATAGCTGTTTATTTTGATTAGGTTATTGAAATTAATTAATACATTTTAGGAATACATATGAGAAGTGTTTTTGGCAATGGCAGGTTATCCGTAGTTGTTGTTGCATTGGCAGTATTGTCGGGCTGTAGCGTATCTGGGCTACAGTCGGTAAAAGTTGAAGAGCGATCTTTAGAGGCGGGAAATAAAATATCCCGTTCGGTTGGCGCTGCGCAAAGCAGTGCAGAAGTCACGGCACTAAAAGTAAGGCCTAAGTTTAAAGCCTCTAATGCCAGCGGTGAAAACTTAAATACAGAGGTCAGTGTACAAGCCAAGGCCCCTGAAGTCGCTGTCTCAGTTCAAAAGCCAGCCACTGTCGCACTGCTTAACACTGCAAATTATCAGACCAATAGCGGTAACTTAAAGGCGGCGCAAGCGAGTTTAGAGCGAGCATTGCGTATATCGCCAAAAGATCCCGAGGTTTATCAATCCCTCGGTGAAGTTCATCGGCAATTAGGTGAATTTGTTCAGGCAGAGCAGATGGTGTTGAAAGGCATTGCAGTGGGTGCTGGGCAAAGTGTAAAGCTTAGACGACTGTGGAGTGCGCTGGCGAAAATACGTTCTCAGGCGGGTGATGCTGTCGGTGCTAACAAAGCCTTTGCCAAGTCTCAAAGTTATTAAGCATATTTGTCAACGCTGACATTGCTGCAGTAACCGAAAAAACCAAGCTAGTTAGCTTGGTTTTTTTATGTTCAATATAAGAGGTGTGCTTAGTAGAAGCATGGCTAATTATAGCAATGTAGAAAGCTGAACTCAGTCTTTGGTCAGTGTTAATTTCTTTGCCAAAATCAGGCTAAAGAGAATCAGAGAGAGGCTTAAACTGAGATTGTAATAATTTGCATCAGCGGTTTGTAGCACAGAGTAATTATCGGCAAACAACAGTGCTGCTGCGGCGTAACTGAGCGCCGCTACAAAGCGGCTCAGCAGCGAAGTTAGACTGTAATCAGTAAGCTGATAAAACAAACTCAGTGTAAACAGCAAGCTAGTACCTATGGCGATAGTAGCGCTGTAGTAAGCACCAACTTCTGCTCGGCGGCACAGCTCAAATATCGCCAGTAGTACTAAACTCCAGCGGCCCCATGTTGCTCGGCTAAAACTCTTTCCTAAACTGATGCTTAAGTAAGCAGAGCACAACATTGGTAGTGCTAAGTATTGCAGTAAGTTTTCGAGCATCAACAAAAACACTTGTGAGTCTGCACCAGTGTCGTCGAAGAATAACGGCAACAGCGCAGCCCCTGCGATAAAAGCACTGCACAAGCAGATAATACCGGCAATGTTTTTGCTCTGCTCACTGAGCTTGGCACTCTGGCGATACAGCAACAATGGCGAAACCAGACTGCAAATAAGCAGAATTAAACTCGTCAGAGTGTGCATTACAATGTCTTAAATACGGTAGCGGCCGCAGCAATGGTCTGTTCTATATCTGCTTCACTGGTAGCCGCAGACATAAAGCCGGTTTCATAAGCAGAGGGTGCCAGGTAAACTCCCTGCTTTAACATGCCGTGGAAAAACTTGGCAAAGCGTTCAGTATTACAAGAAGTGGCCTGAGCAAAACTACTAACGCTTTCCTCCTCGGTGAAAAACAAACCAAACATACCGCCAATATAACTGCTGCAAAGTGGGATACCCGCTGCAGTAGCGACAGTTTCAATCCCCTGGGTGAGGAATTCCGATTTGGCGCTGAGCTGTTGATAAATACTGCTATCATCACTAAGGGCATTTAACATTGCCAGCCCTGCCTGCATGGACAGAGGGTTGCCGGAGAGAGTACCAGCTTGATAAACGGGTCCCAGAGGGGCTATTTGCTGCATGATTTCTCGCTTTCCGCCAAAAGCGCCGACGGGTAAGCCGCCACCAATTATTTTGCCCAAAGTGGTTAAGTCGGGAGTGACAGAATAAGCTTGTTGCGCCCCCCCTAAAGCGACTCTGAAACCGGTCATTACTTCATCAAATATCAGCACAGTACCGTATTGATCGCAGATATCGCGCAAGCCTTGTAAAAAGCCTTCGACAGGAAGGATGCAGTTCATATTACCAGCAACGGGTTCGACGATGATACAAGCTACCTGTTCGCCAATTTGTTTAAATGTTTGCTTTACACCCTCGAGATCATTGAAGTCTAGTGTAACAGTATGTTCAGCCAGAGCGGCGGGCACCCCGGGAGAATTAGGTTCGCCTAATGTCAGAGCCCCCGATCCGGCTTTCACTAACAGGGAGTCCGAGTGACCGTGATAACAACCTTCAAACTTTACAATCTTGTCGCGGTTAGTATAGCCTCGAGCCAAGCGTATAGCCGACATAGTTGCCTCAGTGCCAGAGTTAACCATACGGATCATTTCAATGGAGGGCATTATCTGACAAACCTTATCCGCTAACAGGGTCTCAACCTCGGTCGGGGCACCGAAGCCCAGGCCGTTATCTAAGCTGGATTTTACAGCCTCTATTACCGGCTGATAGGCGTGACCTAAAATCATAGGTCCCCAAGAGCCGACGTAGTCGATGTAGCGGTTATTATCTTCATCGAATAAATACGCGCCCTGGCCTTTTTTAAAGTAGACAGGAGAGCCGCCTACGCCTTTAAAAGCGCGAACAGGAGAATTAACGCCTCCTGGAATATGTTGTTGGGCAGCAGCAAAAAGTTGTTCTGAGCGGGACATAGTGTAAATCCTTAAGCTAGGTATCTATTATTCGAGGTGGCTAGTGCGGCGTATTATCCGCTGATCGCGGTCCGGGCACCAGAATTGTTTAAACATACTGTTTGTTGTTGTAATAGTTTTCTATCTGCGAGCGAGATAACAGACCGATTAACTGTTCTGTGTGGTCGTATATACAGAGTAAATCAGTGCCACGTTGATCCATTAACTGTAGTGCCTCATGTAAGGTTGCGCGAAGGTTTAGCTTTACTATTTCATAGCGCTCTGCAGGAATCCGGTTCAGGTCTACCAATTCACCTTGGCTGAGTACATCTCTTTGCAAAAAGTTGGCGATGTTAGTCACCGGGAAAATATTTGTATGCAAGTCCGATTCTTTTACTAGCAACCAGATCAAATCATCCTCTACTAACTGTTGCGCCTGTTGCGCTGATACTTTAGCGCTACTGATCGAGAAATTTTTAGTCATCACTTTAGCCACTGAGGCTCTGTTGAGTATTTGTGCTATAGGCTCTAAACGGTAATCAAGGCCTTGAGCTTGCAGTGATGCCAGAAAGATCGATGGGGTATTAAACACATATCTTGCTGTTAAATTACTGACCACAATAGCGATCATACCCGGAAGTATTATATTGGGACTATAGGTGAGCTCCAATAGCGCGATCAGTGCCGCCAGTGGAGCGTTTAACACTGCGGCCATCATTGCTCCCATCCCCAGCATCGCGTACAAACCGACGTGTTGAATAGGAACGTCGGTAAGGTGGTGAACGGCAAAACCTAGTACAGCACCTGCCAGGGCACCGATGAATAATGAAGGGCCGATAAGACCCGCTGGTACTCCTAAGCCTAAAATGACGGGGGTCAAAACTAACTTGGCGAGTAATATTCCCAGCAGTAAACCTATCTCAATTTTTCCGCTAAATGATTCGGAAATAGTGTCATAACCGGTACCCATTACCTGAGGGTAAACAATCGCAACCAAACCGGTCAAAACACCTGCCAGTATTAGCCTGTAAGCTAGGGGCCAATGCTGAAGTTTGCGCGTTTGTAGCATCAGTTTAATGAAGGATACTGCAATGCAACCTATTGCAATGCCAAGTATTAATATCCAGGGCAGTTCCAGGTAGGACAATGTCGAAAAAGCCGGGGCATCAAAAATTGGCTCAGCTGAAAAAAGCAAGCGGATAACCAAGGTGCTGCTGACAGAGGCAACGATAATAGGGGTGAACCCGGCGATGGTGTAGTCGAGCAGAATAACTTCCATGGCGAAAATAACACCCGCCAGCGGTGTGTTAAAAGCAGCGGAGATCGCTGCAGCGGCGCCACATGCTAGCAGTAGTCGCTGTGAATTGTGTGGCACGTGTAAATATTGTCCCAAAATACTGGAGAGGCTAGCTCCCATATAAATTGCCGGACCTTCTCTGCCAACCGACTGACCACTTACCAGTGCGACTACAGCAGTAATGAACTGGGCAATTAAATTTTTCGCCGGAATATGTCCCTGATGATAGGCGAGGCGCTCCAGTAGATGGACAACGCCTACCTTGCTTTTAATCAGTGGCCAGAATTTATACATAAGAGCCAGTAGCAGACCGCCAATGATTGGAAATGCGAAGGCTTGGCCGGGGCTCAATGCCTCAAAATTTTCCACATGTTCCGGTAGTAAATAGGCCAGAGGCACATCAATAGCCAATCTAAACAGGGCGATTAATAATCCGCAGCCAATTCCGCAGATCAGACCTAGTGCAACCAACTGCGGTAAAGCTTCATAACTGGCCAACTGGTCTCTAAATTTATGTAGTGAAAAATTTGCTTTGATCATGGCAACCTTGTGCGGACTGAAAATTAGTTAATCTTCAATGAAATCTTATAGTTTTGCTGCAAACTGGCGCAGATTATAGCAGCGCTAATAGGCTAGTGCGAAAAGTATTCGAGATACTGCGGCTATTGAGAAGACGATCGACGCATCGACACAGTGGCAGTAGCGACTGGCATAAAGTCAAGTACAAGTACGGATCGCTGATTAAAATACTTGACTAAAACCCTAGGTTAAGCGATAGTTTTGATCCGTAAGTTAGATGATAGAGATTTAAAAAGTGTCAGAATTCGAAGACCCACTAAAATTCAGCGATTGCGCTGTATCAAAAGTAAAAATCCTGATTGAAGAAGAAGAAAATGACGAGCTAAAACTGCGGCTGTATATCACAGGTGGCGGTTGTGCCGGTTTTTCTTATGGGTTCAGTTTCGTAGAAGAGGTAGCTGAAGACGACACCGTCATTACTAAGCAAGGTGTCTCTCTTGTTGTTGATGCTATGAGCTTACAGTATCTTGAAGGATCTGAGGTCGATTATAGAGAGGGGTTACAGGGCTCACAATTTTTAGTCAATAATCCAAACGCTACCACCACATGTGGTTGCGGCTCTTCATTTTCACTTTAGTAGCATCTGATCGCAACAGCCATTTTCAACCTTTAAAGTGTCGGCCTTGTATCAGGCCTGAAATATGGCACCTAAAATACGCTCGCCTCTAGCACCAGTCACTGTCGCTGAATTTGAGCACAGTCCCAAAAGAGTTTGTCTGGCTAGCCAGGCAAACGCAGTAGCCTCTACCCAATCAGGATCTAAATGCAGCGCAGCGGTACTAGTGACAGCTTTGGCGTTGGGCAAGAGCTGTTGAAGTCTCTGGATCAGTAACTGATTGTGTGCACCACCGCCGCAGACGTATAGCTCAGCCTTGGAAAATTGATGCTTCTCTATTTCATTGCAAATAGTCACAGCGCTGAGTTCCAATAGCGTTCTCTGCACATCTTCAGGGCAGAGATTGTCGTTGGTATTCAGCAGAGCTTGTTCTAGCCAGATTAAATTAAACTGCTCTCGACCTGTGCTCTTAGGTATTGACTGAGAAAAGAAGGGTAACTCGAGTAATTGTTGCAGCAGGGCAGGGAGTATTTTACCGCTGTTGGCCCAGTCACCATTAGCATCATATGCCAGTCCACGGTGCTGGTGGATCCACGCATCCATCAATACATTGCCAGGTCCAGTATCGAAACCTAGCAACGGTTGCTGAGAATCAGCGGGCAGTAAAGTGATGTTAGCCATACCCCCAATATTGAGGATCACCCGGTTACTCGCTGCACTGTGAAAAACATTGGCGTGAAATGCTGGAACCAAAGGCGCACCTTGTCCGCCAGCGGCGATATCCCGGCGCCTGAAATCCGCTACGGTTAAAATGCCGCTCTCTTCCGCCACCGTATTAGCATCGCCAATTTGCAAACTGAAATTGTTTTTTGGCCAGTTGTTGGGGCGGTGTCTGATTGTCTGACCGTGCAAACCAATAGCGACAATGTCATCAACAGATAAATTGCCACTGGCCTGTGAAATTAATTTAAGGCAGCAGTCGGCGAATAGTTTCGCCAGAGAGATATCCAAATGGCCAAGCTTTTCTATTTCATCATCACCACTACTACAAAGGGTTAAAACATCTTCTTTGATCTGCTCAGGCAGTTCAAAACTAGCCTGTGCGTGCAGTTGCAGTTGAGGCTCAAAACTTACGGCGACGACATCCACAGCATCCAAGCTGGTACCCGACATGATGCCCAGATATATGCCGGATCTTGTATTGAGATTGTTAATTGGCACTGGCAATCTTTTCATAACTTAGTTTATTGAGTTTTTGCATGGCGACTTCAGCGACAGCTTTAAAAGCATCGAGTTCTTTTGAATTCAGTGCTGGTGCCTTGGGTACTTTAACTTTTAGTGGGTTTTTGTGTACACCGTCAACGCGAAATTCGTAATGCAAATGCGGCCCTGTGACAGCGCCAGTGGAGCCGACATAGCCAATTATTTGTCCTTGCTGAACTCTGCTTCCCAGTTTATAGGCCTTGTTGAATCTGGACATGTGCGCATATAAAGTATTAAAGCTCGTTCCGTGCTGGATGACAATTGTATTACCGAACCCCCCTTTGCGACCGCGGTATACGATTTTTCCGTCACCAGAAGCCATTATTGGAGTGCCGGTTTTAGCCGCGTAATCTACTCCTTTGTGGGCTCGGATTTTGTTCAGTATTGGATGTTTACGCCTGGGGTTGAATTTGGAACTGATGCGGGCAAACTCTACCGGCATGCGTAAGAAAGCCTTGCGCATGCTGTGTCCATCGGGGGTATAAAAACCGACGCCACCATCAGAATCCCGGTAAAAAATACCAATTAAGCTCTGTCCGCCAATGTCGAACTGCGCCGCGACTATATTGCCATCTTTGATTTTCTTGCCATCGATAGTGATTTCTTCATAGACAACTTTGAATCTATCCCCAGGCTGTAAATCCTGAGAAAAATCCACATCCCAGGCAAATACTTTGGCGAAATTCATCGTCATATTATTGGATATACCTGCGTTCAATGCATCGACGAACAGCGAGTTTTCAATTTTTCCCGCAACTGATCGGTATCCTATTTTAGGTTTGCGCTGTAATGTCTCGACAGTATAATTGGTTCTGTCGGTACGGCTGAGGATAACAGTCTTTAATGGACTGACAATATATTCGACGCTGATCAGATGGCCGCTGCGGATTAAAAATCCAATTCTTTCCCCCGGCATCAGGCGATTAAAGGTTCGTTGTTCTTTTGTAGCGCTACTGACGTAATGTACATCTGTAGATGTCAGTCCGGCACGACTAAAAATGGTGGATAAGTTGTCTTTAGGCTGGACACTGTAATATACCCAGTTCATCAGCTGATCGGAGTCTTGCTGTTGCAACAATAAATCCAGCTCGCTTACAGGTTTTATTACAGTGCCTGGTAAGCTGCTAACTGGGGACTCTGAGGTTTGTTGCGCTGCAATTTGATTCCCTGCTAGATCATTATTGGTATTTGTGGTTGTCGGCAGTGCAGCTGGAACTTTAGGCTCTGATGCTTGAGTCAGGTTCTCTGAAAGGGGAATAGTGTTTAGTGGTTTACTGATAGCAGGTTGCTGCGCAACAGTGTTTTTAACTTCCCGACTTAGTGCGTAGCCGGATTCTGCAGCATCAGATTTTGTAATGACTATAGTGGTATTAGGACTAATTACGTATCTGATTTGTTGCAGCGATTTGTCCCGAAGCTGAAAAGAAAGTGTCTCGCCGGGGATCATTCGCACAAAAGTCTTTTCTGTAGCAGTAGCATTGCTGATCTCAAGAACATCACTGGCAGTGAGGCCGGCACGCTTGAAAATGACCGATAAATTGTCGCCTTTTAAAACAGTGAAATCACTCCAGGTCGCATCGGAGTTAGTAGCAGTAGTCTTTATTTGAGTGGTGGTGCTTTTATTGGCGAGTGCACTAGTACCTGAAAAAAGGAAAAGTGTCGAAAAACCAATGGCTAATAGTCTAGAAGAAGGCTTCAGACGGGAAATATTGTATGTATATGCTTTAGTGAAACTTAACAAAAGATTGGCCTTTAGTACTGATGTTTAAAACGAATAAATCATATACGAATATTTCCTAAAAGTCATACAGCGTCCATTTATCATATGATTAACTATTGATTGTTCATTGGCAGTTGTGTCGCTAGAATAGCTGCACTTGACAAAAATCACAAATATAGGCTGTAGAGCAATATATGAGCAACATAACACTGATAGAAGAATTGACCAGTCGCGGCTTGATAGCCCAGATGACGAGCGAGAGCGAACTAGCCGAGCATTTAGAAAACCAAAGTGTGACTTTGTATTGCGGATTTGACCCTACGGCAGATAGTTTACATATAGGTAGTCTGGTGCCTCTGCTGACATTAAAACGTTTCCAGCAGTACGGTCATAAACCATTAGCATTAGTAGGTGGTGCCACCGGATTAATTGGCGACCCAAGTTTTAAAGCCCAAGAGCGCAAGTTAAATGACGACACGACAGTGTCCGATTGGGTTGAAAAGCTTAAGGCGCAGGTCAGTCAGTTCATCAGCTTTGATACAGCAGACAACGCTGCAGAAGTAGTGAATAACTTAGACTGGACCAAAGATCTGGATGTACTGACTTTTTTGCGTGATGTAGGCAAGCATTTCTCAATTAATCAGATGGTGGCAAAAGAGTCGGTAAAGCAACGTATTGATCGTGAAGGAGAAGGAATTTCTTTTACCGAGTTTACCTACATGATATTGCAATCATACGACTTCCAACAGTTAAACTTGAGCCATGATTGTACTCTTCAAATCGGTGGTTCGGATCAGTGGGGTAATATTACCGGTGGTACTGAGCTAACTAGAAGGATGAACGGTAATAAAGCATTCGGATTGACCTTACCGCTGATTACGAAGTCCGATGGGACTAAGTTTGGCAAGACTGAAAGTGGCACTATTTGGCTGTCCGCCAATAAAACATCCCCTTATGCCTTCTACCAATTCTGGCTGAACTCAGCTGATGCGGATGTGTATAATTTCCTGCGCTATTTTACTTTCCTGTCGATAGAAGAAATTGCAAAAATAGAGGCCGAAGATGCTGCGGCGCAAGGAAGACCACAAGCACAGGCAATCTTAGCTAAAGAAGTCACTGAGTTAGTGCACGGCAAAACTGGATTGGACGCTGCAATGCGCATTACCGAAGCGTTGTTCTCTGGTAATCTGGAAGATTTGAGTGCCGCGGATTTCGAGCAACTGGCACAAGATGGTTTACCCGCGACACAGCTAAGCAATGAAGCAGTCAGTGGCTTGGCCGAGATGCCGTTGACGACACTGTTGGCGAATGAGGGGCTGGCAGCTTCCGGTAAACAAATTAAAGATGCACTACAGCGCAATGCCGTGTCTATAAATGGCAGGGCTTATGGTGTACAAGATAATATGAACTGTGTGGGAATTTTCTCAACAGCTAACGCGCTATTTGAGCGCTACCACTTAGTGAAGGTTGGCAAGAAAAAGCACCATATATTTGTCATTTAGCACAGGCAGTAAAAAAGCTCGGTATAGACCGAGCTTTTTTATGCCCATAATTCCTTGTTTGTGGCTAAGCATCAACTAGTCTGTAATATGAATGTCGTGACAAGCGGATTTGAGTTCAAAAAATGCTCATCTATGTGCTGATTTATATTATTCATAATATTCTGTTGACAGCTTTTTAAATCTGTATAGAATGCGCCTCCACAGATTGGGAAGACTGCTTGATACAAGCGGTTGGACGGATCAGTAAAGTTAAAATAGTTAACGAAAATATTTAATATTTAATTAAAAATAAACGTTGACTTACCGAGATGCGAATATATAATACGCACCTCACTTAAACGGAGTCGCAAACATCAGCGACTCAGCAAGCTTCTAGCTTGGTTCAAGCGTTTAAGTCGCTCTTTAAAAATTTGGTCAGATAATTCGTGTGGGCGCTTGTCGATATTGGCTACAAAAGCTTTTATAGCAACCCAAGTAACTTATAACTCTTTATTAGACAGCTTTTGCTTTCTTTTAATGAAGTCAACGTTGATTGGGAAGTCAAGACAAGCAAACCAAGTGAATTCATTGAAAGAAAAACATACGTTTTGCGAGTTGTCTAA
>MAAC01015789.1_pt1 | contig 35118 bp, 23 predicted proteins | sample 1115981 | NCBI WGS metagenome assembly MAAC01 (sample SAMN04961126, study PRJNA320927) | seawater metagenome | isolation source: sample BD02T64 sea water enriched with oil for 64 days | place: USA:Gulf of Mexico | collected 2013-07-27 | reverse complement strand
TGGTGAAATTGGTAGACACGCTAGCTTCAGGTGCTAGTGATCGCAAGGTCGTGGAGGTTCAAGTCCTCTCCTGGGCACCATTCTGAAAAACCTCGAAAGACCATAACAAACCACTTAATGCATTGATTTTTAAATGGTTTTTCTGGCTCTCCGCATCCAGCAACTTGCCTATCAAAGTCTGTGATTGTCCCTTCTGTGGAACGTGAGTGGAACGTAGGTTCACGATTTTCAAATACTCACTCGCACCAACTTCCCGTCATAACTATCCTGCTCTAATGAAACTAACCCTATTACACGAAACTGAGATCCCGGCGCCAATTCTCCTAAGCAGTTATATAAATAGGACGTCTAAAAATTCGACTCGTAGACTTCAGTATTTCAGCGTGGATTAGGTATCCGAGCGTCTATCCCGTTTAGTTGTACTAACTAATGAGTTTACTTACATCTAGTCATATTCTTCGGGAAACATCTCAATGTGCAACGTACCCACTACCATAATGAACCAGACCAAACTTCTTAAACACTTAGGCTATTCAAGGTGAAAGTAAAATCTGCACTATATCCATCCCCTTGCCTTGTTCACGAAATTCAGAATACAGCAAACTAAGATCTACAGAAATTTCCGAAGAACTAATTACAACTTTATTATCGGCCTCCTTAAGAACAGCCCCCCCTTCTTCATATTTATCATAAACATAACAGCAATATGGATTAGATGTTGACTCCCTTTCATCCCAAATAAATAAGGGAAAATAGTTTAGTAGCGCCCCAGTCTCTTTGTCATACAGAAGACACTCATCAGACCTAAATTCTTCACTGCCTACATATTTCAACTTTTCAACAAATGGCTGTAAATCATGAGCAACAACAAAAACCCCTTTATAGACACCTTTTTTAAACTTCTCTACGGTCATTTGACTAAAAAAACCAAACTCCTTTTCACGCATAGATTCCCTAACAATATTAACCACCATCATCAGATGTTCGTGACTAGATACCTTACTAGCAATAAGCTTGTCATGTTTATGGTTTGTAAACTCCTCAATTGCTTTATCGAGTTCTTGCTTATGAGTTTTCGTAAGTGACTTGAATTCACGAGAAAAAATAGCCTTATCACCCAATCGAGACAATGATACATCCAGTAGCTCTCGTAGAGGCCCCATAGATCTGTGTTGGTAATTTTTAAGGGCTTTTTTCAAAACACCATTTGCAGCCGCTTCAGATGCCGCCGTATAAGCCATAAATGCCAAACAAGCCTCAAACACATCCCTAGCTTGCGCTGTAGTATCAGACTCAGACACGGAATTGACACTTAGGTAATTTCGGAGAGGGCTAGCAATAGGATAAGGCATCATAGCTAACGCCTCTTTTAATGACACCCACGATTTTTCATGAGCACGTTGTTCAATAGTATCTATATTCTGAGAACTCACCTCACATATTGAAGAACTACTTGTTCCAAAATCCAAACCAATAAACTTATTAGAGTCTACATTATCAACAGTAATCGCTGTCATATCGATGGCAAAAGGGGTGCCATCAACAATATGTTCGGGTATTCCAAAATCAACATTACCTGTTTTATAGATAAACCGAGGAGTTACCGTACCATCAAGGCGCATAGTAAGCTCAACTTTGACAAACGAATCAAACGCACCATTCTTTTTAGATTGCACCAGGTTATTTCCGATATTATATGCGTCACTCGAGTCATCATTCCCATCTGGCCTTAAAAAATTATATTTCAGATAATGCCGAGGCTCAGAAGATAGCTTCACCTTCCACTGAACAGGATCATCAATAAATTGTCTCAAAGATTGAGCAGATGCAATAAGATCACCAGCATTAGCCCCCGACATATCCACTTTATTTTGAACCGGTCTAAAATTCTTGGCCTCCTCTCTTTTTCCATCTGGACTTAGATGAAGCTTGATAGGGTTATAGGTGACTGAAACAAATTCACTGGCTGGATCGTAGTACCTTCGAGCACACTCAATAGCTAGCCCCTTCGCCACTATTTCCTGAAAAGAATGACCAAGCGGCAATGGCTTTGCATCAGCAAGCTCTTCTGAAAAATCTCTAACGAGAAGCTTCTCAAGCCACTTCATGTTTGATGACCCGCCAGAAAGAAGGGTGGTTGTTATAGACTTCTTCCTCAGCTCCCCCTTCGCTCTGACCAATACCTGAGAAACAATTTTTTTAAGATGAATATTCCAAATCTTGTCAATATAAATACGTCTTAGCTCATGCCCCCGAAAATCACATTCAATCCAATCAAGATCAGCAGAGAACGGGTTTTTAGGCATCAACATCGACACCTTTTCATAACACTCACCAGCCAACTCCCAACCACCAATCATTTCAACCAATTTTTTCTTATAGGGTTCTATTTCAGTAATCAATCTATTTAAATTTGATACGAATGCCTGTTTCTCGTCATTCAGGGTTAAAACGTCCAGCTCTCCACTACTGACACGTTCGAAAACCTTAATGAACTGGCCCGCTTTTTTCTTTTCCCCATCACGCTCGAGATCACGGCAAACAAGATACTCTGCAATTATTTTATTGATATAAAACCCACCTACAGGGCATGACGCTGCCGACAAGGGTTTTGAGTGCTTACCAGCCATGCTCACATCACCGGTTTCAGTCGATTCAATAACACAAACATCAAAAGTACCACCTCCAAAGTCGACAATTAAAGCTACATGTTTAACATGGTCATTCAATTGAGGGATTCTCAATCCATAACGGTAATACTGATACACCGCAAAAGGTTCAGGAAGAAACTCCACCACGTCATAACGATTGAGAATATTTCGTATATTGTCACGATAATTACCAATCCAATTTTTATCTCGACCCTTTACCTGGAAAGCCAGCGGCTCTGCAACCATAATTTTTGCATGCACTTTCCAGTCTTCAGGCGAGTTTTTCTCAATACGAGATTCAACTTTCTTCAGCACTCCATCAAAAAAATCTCTGGATAATTCAAAGGCGCTGACAGATTTTCCCGACTCGGTAGGGAATTTCTTCTTGCTCGAAGTTACGTTTCGCTTATAGTCACCAAGCTCCACCTTGAAATTTGTGTTTACTATCTTGCCGACCTTAGATGCAGCCTGAATACCAACAGACTTTCCTTCGTCATCCATACAGACCGTAGTAGGTATATAATGCTCACCATCTATCTCGCTAAGCTGAACGCCCTCTATCCACAACGTTGTTTTTACTTTTTTCATAAGCTCTACATATTTCCAATATTTAAGCTAATTAAAATTTTTATGCCTGCAAGCACTTCCTCTTCGTCATGGGTTCTTTTCGATTTCACTAAGATGTACGACAAACTTTTCATTATCCACTCACACCATGTAGTACCATAATCGACTTCGCCGAAAAACGATCAAAATCCCGCTTCAACGAATACCGGGCAACAATCTCCCTATCAATCTCTAGCTGAGATAAGCACTCAGAAAACTTGAGCTCCTGTATAAAATCTTCTTCAAGTGACAAGCTAATCGCTTCCGCCGGCCCTGCCATAAGGCTTTGAATTTTTGTTATCAGCGCCTCAATATCGTAGACATGGGAAAACGTAATACAGAGGTTATCCGAAACAACCTTATCGGCCTCAGCTGCCAACCCCTCTGAAAATGCCGCATTCAGTAAACCACCAGAGAACGTCCACCAGTTAACATTGCCATCCGTATCGATCAGCAGGGTACTCTTACCCTCTTCCAGCCAGCCAAACTCTTCCTGCAACTCTTCCAGCAATCCTTGGGAGCGGTTGGATAAACCGTCAGCCTTCCTCACCGATGACAAAACCCGCGCAATCGCCTGGCACATTTCATAGTGCATGGGCTGACCGGCACTGAGCCACTGAGAGCGACCACGCATGTCTGTGGGCTCTACATAGGCTTTCTTTCGTGGCCAGTCGATATATTTGGTTTGCCAGCTCCTACCACCGAGAGTTAATAGCGCCGGACCTTCATCCTTCACTGCGAAGGTGAGTTGATGCACCTCTCCCAATTCCTGCTTGCCGTGAAAAACCTTCACCATGGGCGGACTGGTAAATACAGAAAACAGCTCCATGAAATTCTTCTTGCCAAAAGCCTTTTCACCCGTGCGCCCTATTCCCAGCACCCCGGAATCCGAATGAAGCACACCTGCAGAGAGCATGTAATCTATTACCTGCCCTTTATCATCATCAGCAATGGCTGAAAACCCAGGCATTTCTCCTACCCATTTATCAATATCTTGAGCAATCACGCCCTGCTCTTGTAATGACAACGCCATCACCTGCTGAGCGTAGAGATGCATAGGACGTGGGGGCGGTTCTATAGGCTCTACGAAGGCATCTTGCCAAAGCTGCAACAACGCCAACGCTCTAAGAAAGGCATCTTCCTTAGTCGCCAGGAACAAACAATTGCGGGAACTCCCCTCTCTCCGACCGCTGCGGCCGATCCGCTGTAGAAAAGAAGCCACAGTAAAGGGTGCGTCAATCTGAATTACCCTATCCAGATCACCAACATCAATACCCAGTTCCAAGGTGGAAGTGGCGACAATCACACAATTAGCACCTTGGGAAAATGCTTCCTCAGCAGAGCGTCGCTCCTCTAGGCTAAGACTGCTATGAGATGCGTATGTAGCCACCCCTAACCCTCTCAGCTCCATAGCCAGCTCTTCCACACGGGAGCGGCTATCAACAAACACTAGGCGTTTTTCACCTCGATGTAGACGGGAGATAACAATTGCCGCATTACGCACTGAACCGACCCAATCCACCTGTACATCGGGAGCAATATTATTCTCAACGGGAGGGTTGATCACACTGCGTTTCGATTCGCATGAACTAGCCAGCCAATCACACAGCAATTCAGGGTTTCCCACTGTTGCCGATAGCCCCAATCGCTGTAATTCTCTGCCAGCAATAACGCTAATTCGCTCCAGTACAGATAATAAATGCCAGCCCCTGTCATCACCGGCAAAGGCATGTACTTCATCAATAATAACGCTCCGCACATTGGCAAACAGAATTCGGTGATCGATGCGGAGGGAGACCAACATGACCTCCAAGGACTCAGGGGTCGTCAGTAAGATATCGGGAGGATCAGCAATGATTTTAGCTTTACGAGAAGCACTGATATCACCGTGCCACACTGCGACACTGCGACCCAACAACTGGCCATAGTAACTAAGACGCTCTTCTAGATTGTTGAGCAATGCCTTAATCGGACAGATATATAAAACGCTTAACCCTGTCCAATTCTCTGTCAGCATACGAGAAAAAATAGGGAAGCTCGCAGCCTCCGTTTTACCACCGGCAGTGGGTGCCAGCAAAATAGCATGTTCGCCATCTAATACCGGCTGAATGGTCGCTTCCTGTAGCGGGCGCAAACCAGGCCAGCCCAGGCTATTTACAATATGATGCTGTAAGGCAGGGTGAAGCTTATCAAACTCGCTCATATCACCGGCGCCATAAACCCGCTTTTAAAAAATGCGGGCTCAAAGATCCAGCTCAATATCATCAACACTGTCGGCAGCTTTGCTAGCTCGCTCTACGTCAGTAAGCTCCGTATCGGAGATGGTCAGCGCATAGTGCTCACGGGGGTAGAAATCATCAAACTGATCAATACGATCGAGCACTTCACCCACCAGTTTTTTCAAGAAGATACGCGGCGCGATACCAATCTTACCGCCAAGATTACCGGTAACAGCGTTGGCAAGATCAGCTATGTAGTTATCGTCTGCCAACGTAGTTACTCGCTCACGCGCATCACTATTTTGAGCATACAAATCCCGAACCTTACCGCCCACCTCTTCCAAAGAGGCTCGATCAAAGCCTTTAAGGCGAATCTGTACTGCGCGTGGATTATCAAAGCGAACATCAGTAGCAAAATCTACGGCCAGGCGCTGTGCCAATGGTGCTAGCCTCTGCACCCCCATTGGCCCGTCATAAAATGCGGGCGTACCGGTAATAACAAGATATAAACCAGGGAATCGTCCACTATCAACCTCATCCATTAATTGGCGTAGGGCATTCAGGCTTTTATCCCTAACATCCCCCCGCATACGCTGGAGGGTCTCAACCTCGTCTAGAACCAGTAATAAACCAGGGTGACCAGAATCCTTTAAAATTGTCAGCACACCCTGTAAAAAACTCAATGCTCCAAAGTGATCGATATCACCTTTAATTTTGGCATAGCGTTTTACTGCCGCTGAAATATTGGGCTGCCCAGCCATCCAAGCAAGTAAACCATCTGCAATTTCATCATTACCCTCGACCAAGGCTCTTCGGTATGCCCTTAAGGTCAATGCAAAAGCAGGTGCCGTTCTCACCACCTCACCCAAGCGCTTTTCCATCAAGGCATCAGTAGCCTCTACTAGAGCATCAACGTCATCAGGGTCAATTTCCTCTTGCGCCAATACGTCTTCTTCCAAGGTATAAAACCAGGATTCAACGATATTACGAAAAGCCCCTGAGGGTGTATCCGGTGTTGTGAGGCGCTCCATTAACCGCCGGTAAACTGTTTCAAGTCGATGTAGCGGAGTCTCAGTTTCGGATATCTGCACCTCAGCACAAGCAAAACCCAAACGATGGGCTTTCTCTCGCAACCAGCGGGAAGCAAAGGTCTTACCGCTGCCGTACTCACCACGAATCGCTTTAAACACAGCTCCACCGCGAGCGACCTTCTCAAGCTCTTCATCAAAAGCCTTTTCAAAGGGCTGTAAACCCACCGCCAGAGCATCCAATCCATATTGCGGCACAGTCCCTCTACGCAATGCATCGAGGATATCCTGCCTTCGTTGTTGGCTAATCGTCATACTCTTTATTCGTCCGGTTTTATTGGCTACAGCTCAAACTGGTTCTTAAGCTCAGAGATACTCAGCTTAATCGTCTGCGACTCACGATCTATCGAGAGAATTGGATAGCCATCAATATTCAATAATTTCTGAGCACCCGCCAAGAAACCGCGTAAACGCAACTTAGGAATAGCAAGATGGCGCAACACCACGGCCTCCATTGCTTGCCCCTGATGTTGGTCTAACAGTTGAATCAAAGCTCGTAGTTGCTCTTCTTTAACGGCAGTACGCCCAGCCCTGCTTTTAACTTGTTGATAGATACTAGAAACAAACAAAGTATCAATCCAAACAGAGCTTTGAGCGGAGTCAGAAGGTTCAACCTCAACAGGACTGTCAAACATATCATCCATCACCTCTGCAACCGCTGCAGCCTCCTTAGCCCTTTTAGTCTTCTTCGCCACATGACTAGCAGCAATTCCATTCTCTTGAGCGCGGGTGACATAACCACCCTCTTTTTCAGTAACAATGCTCTCGGCATGCCACCATTCAGGTAAGTGGCGTGGTACTTCAACCCAGCCGGGCAAAGCCTCAACATGCTCCGAGCTTACAAACACGCCAAGCGGAATAACCACCTCCTGCAAACTAGCGCCGCCGTGATAACCCCCACTCTTTGATTTGGTATAGCGCAGGCGCTCTGTCCAAGGTAGAACCACCGTATTGTCAGTAGTCACCACTCGCTTACCCGATACACAGACCTCATGCTCTGAAACGCAGTCCGTGGCCAACTGATACCGCTCACCATTGTCCGATGACGACTGTTGATAGAAAGAGTCGTGATCTAATACATGACCATGATCACTAGTAATAACCACTACTCGACCCGCCTCTCGGGCCGCTTCTAATACCTGACGTAACAGAGAGATTTTATTCAATGACCAACCCACTGAGACCTGGGAGCTGCTAGATAGCTGATCGTCAATGGCATTAATCACCATAGCCAATATGCGGTACTCGGTACTGGCTAACTTCGACCTCGCATCACCACTCAATGCCCCGCTACCTGACTGCACCAGATCGGGCTTGTGAAAGACAGTAGGTGGAAACCTTGTTGACGCCAGTTTCTTTAATTCAGGATGCCCGGCAAAGGCCTTTTTCTCATCAGCAGCTCCACCCTCCTGCAAGAAACCCGACAGCAGTGAACAACGGCTGACTTGAGTTACTGTGGGTAGTGCAGCGACAAGACAGGGGGCAGCCTGATTAGCTTCAGGTCTCAGCTCGAGCCAGTGGTGTTTAACCAGGTCTTCATTCAACTCGCGGTATACAGCTTCACTCATACCATCTAACACCAAGAACAACACTGGACTATCTTTGGCGATAGGTGCGACCAGGCGTTCAAGGGCAGATTCAACAGGAATAAAGTTATCGGCCAAAGCATCACCGCGCGCGATGCTATCCATGTACTGAGCAAACGTTTTATTCTGCGCCTCTCGCTTTTCACCAACACGTTCGGTTAACTGGTGATAAACCTTGCTCAAATCCTCATGCACATCACCTGACCACACGACCGACCGCGCCCAATCGGCAAAACTACCCTGCTCAATATATTCACGCATGGCAGCAGAGCTACTCGCTGATGACTCAGGTGCCTGCTTTAGCCACTTCGCCAAGCGAATGGCCATCTCTGCCCGCTGCATAGTTTCTAGCTGGGCGGGAAATGTAGATAAGATATGCTGCCCGACTTCCGCCAAAGTGGCCTCGGCCAAACTCATATCACCACCGGACAGAACATCACTCAAAGCATGGGCATAGCGAGCCAAGCGGCTTTGCAAACTAGCCGGTAATACAGTAGAAAGTCCAACAACAGAAGCCAAGTCCAGGCTGGCTAGTATTTGTTCGGCTTTACCCAGCGAGGCATCCATTGCCTGATAGCCTCGCTGCTGCAACAACAACGTTACAGACTTAACCGCTTCATCACCAAACTGCTGTAGTAACCCTTTGTCAAAAGTTTCGCCTGCAAGAAAGCGCTCTTTGAATATAGCCCTGCTTATATGAAGCTGAGTAGTATCCACAGCAGACTGCTGCTCGATGTCGGGGTAATACATAATCGAACAAGCCAAGCCTATCGACAGCAGGTCATCTGCCTGCCCACCCAACAACAGGGCCTTTACCAAACCACTAGACTTCGGCAGACCGAGTTTCAGCCAATCTTCCAGGTTATCTTTTAGATCTGCCGGTAATTGATCAACCAAGGCGGCAGTATCACTACTGACAGACCAGCTAAAGAGCGACTGCAAATCCAGCGTGGGTTCACGGTAATTGAGATAGCCCATCGCTAAAGCTTTCCAGGCGCTCTCCTGATCTAACACCTCGCCAAAGCTCACTTCATGTTGATACTGATCCAAACGCCCCAGTAGCGCTTTGGCTACCCAGCTGCCATTTTTCTTTAAACGAGGGTCAATTTCACGAACCTTGATAAACTGCTGCAGGTTTTTCCAGGGGCTGATTTGCCGTGGTGCATACCGCCAGAGTCGAGCCAGCACATCTTTGGCAAGCTGCACCTCATTGTATTTAGATATCAGCACCAATCGCTCTGGTGCCTGTGCAAATTCAACCAGAGCCTCTCGCATCGCTAACTTTGATGGGCAATAGACAAAGCGAGTTGCTCTTCCATTAATCTCGTTGATGAATTCAGCAGCCTCCAACTCTTCCGGCCACACCAGAGCAACACAATCCGCCGCTGCGTCGCTTTCATAAATAGCCTGCACCTGTGTTCTTATCGGCATAAGCGCATAGAACTGCGGCTTAGTTACAGTGGCCGTCGACATCGATATCAACCCTCACCGTTAGTGGTTTCAATAATGGTATAGCTGACGTCGAGTACACAGCCCTCTTTCAATTGACTCTCAATCTCAGTAAATAAGGTCTTCGCCTGGCTACCCGTTAATCCCGATTGTTTCGACTGTGTCACCACACGATGCCCTGCTGGCGGAGGAGTGGGTTCTAGCTCTGCCGGTTTTGCTGCTTGCAGACGCTTATTAATAATCGCAGTGGCATCGGTCTGCGCCTTCTTCAATGCTTCTGAGAATGAAGTAACCAGTTCATCAGCTACCAAGGCATCACAAACGCGCTTTTTAATCGCCTTGCCATCAGCATCAGCCCCAGCCCACACGCTCTCAAGCAAAGCCCAGTTATTATCCTGTATCGCTTGCGTCACGCTCGCAGCAGAACTGATGCTTTTCGCTAAGGCTTGCGGGTTATTCACAAACTGAATATTCGCCAATGCTGCAACAAGTTCTGCGCCCTCTTTACCCTTTAACGCTTTTGCCAATTCAAACGCATATTCCGCATTCTTTAATCGATTATTCTGGTCATTTTGATTCAGCTTACCCAAGGTTTTTTTGATCTCAACAATCAAATGTTCACAATCACCGAAGTTGCGATTAACCTCAGCTAATACATCTTTCTGCAGTGCACTCTGGTGGTTGGCTGTACGCAGTGCATTAACTGTCACGCCATAAACAGCACCCGCATTATCCACCCCCGCCTTCCATACTGCAGGCTCTGCCAGATCCTGTTTTACCAGCACCAGATCATCACGAATATCCTTGAGCACCACCTCTACATCGCCTCCATGCAGCGTGAAGGCATACTGTCCATGTTCGGCAAAAACCATGATCAGTAAGTTCTGAACAATATCGGGCAATCCTCTTGGGTGCGGCTGATCAATCGCCGCACGGAGGCGTTTAATGGTAACCGGGTCGCCAGCTTGCTCATCTTTCGCCAAAGCTCTGCTCAGCTGCATGGGCCAATCATCTTTAAAAATAAAGTGGCGCTCGTGCATTTCACCCAGCTTGATCGGTTGCGCGATGGAGCGCATTAAGGGGCGCAAAGGACTATCAACATCGATACGACCATTACTGGCATGAATCGCTCGACGCAGTTGCTCAAAAACTTTACCCAAGTCGGCGAGCTTCACTTCATTTTCAAATTCGGGGTGTTCCGGGTATTGGTAATTCAAAGCCTGGGTTAACAGATTCTCGAAGGCTTTACCCAGGTCACTGCCCACCGGCAAGCTAGGCATGAAACCTTGCTCCAGTGAAATCACCTGGTTTTCCAGGGAGCCACTATCGTCTAGCGAATTAGGCAGCGCTTCCGCCGCGCCATAGGCCCCCATCAGGTAATCTTTAATACGCTGGCGCAATTGGCTACGCTGATTTTCCAATAAAGTTTTAGCTTGAGCGCGGTCTACGGGGCTTAGGTGCTTACTAAACGAATTAAAACGCTCATCGTTCTTCAGTACATACTCCAACGTCACCAACGCCCCTAAATCACGCTGAGAATTTTGGCTAAAGAAGTACGGCAACCAACACAGTGTTCTGGCCGAATTACCGGCCGCCTCAAATTCTTGGATGCGCGCTTTATCGTCAGCAGGTGAGTGGTTATCTTTATCGAAGGGAAAGTCGACAATCACTTTCCAATCGTCACCCCGAGCTTCAAACAAATTAAAATCATTAATTTCCCGGATATTCTGGAATAGCACTTCCACCGTGCGACGGGAACCTTTCCAGACAAAATGATGCTGCAAGAACAGCTGATTATCATCCTTTACACCAAAGGCTTCAAAAACCAGATCTTTAATCAGTTTTTTCCTTGAGCCTTCACTGTCGTGCACCTTGGCATCTTCAAGGATTGCTTCAGTATCAACTCCAGACAACTGAATAGTAATGGTGGGATTCGCATCATCACTGATTTTAATCTCGCCAACACGCCCAGCCCACTTTCTACACTTTTGCAAAACCTGGGTGACTTCACGGCCAGGCAGTGGCGATTTAATGGTGCCATGGTTCAAAGCCGAGAGCTTATTGGCTGTCAGGCTTTTAAAACATTCCACTTCAGGCACCAAAGCTGAAAGCAGCAGCGTTTTAATCAAACGCATATCGTTTTTGAAATTACGCTTGGCCGGTTCGCTATCGTCCATTTCATCGAGCGCCGCATAAATCACATGGTGCTCTTCTTCTAACAGAGGTACTAACTTTCGCTCGAATAAGCTCTTCGCATTATCAAAATGCAGACGCATCGCCTCTGAAAAAGGCTCGGCCTCCGAACCAATCACATCGTATAAATCACCGACGGGAATACAGTTACCCAGTTCCAATGTCTCCCGTTGATCCACTAGCAACATCAACATCACTTTTAAGGCAGTGCGCTCACGCTGAAGCGCAGAAGACAATGCCACCAAAGCCTGAATCAAAGCAGGACTAAACGGATACAAGGAGCGAAACATCTCCCGATCACCTTGATTAGTGAGCAGGATGTTGTGCACCTCCTCACGCATTTTCACGTCCATCGAACGAAAGGCGTCATCGATCTGGTTTTTGGCTGCGTCATTAATGGGTTTTAATAAACGCCGCTCGGCGATCACCGGCAGGTTGCGGTCTTCTAGCGTGATGGTATGGAAACGCCCTTCCCAATATTTCAATGAATCACTGAGCGCCTGTTGTTCCGCCCCCGTGTATTGATCACCCACAAACTCACGTAAATCTCGCTGCCTGGCGATAAAACTGGCTACTGGCAGCGCTCGCGGTTCACTGGATTCAACCAGTTTCACTACCTTCTGAATGTTACTGGCAATAAACTTCTGATCAGACAGATGGCTCGCTAACCAAAGAATCAATTCATCAAGGAAGAGAATAACCACGTCATAACCCAAAGATTTGGCGTGCTCGGTCATGATACGCATGCCTTCGTCAAAACCGAGATAACCTCCGTATTCGGTATTCGCCATATCTGCATAGGTGGTGAAAATAGTGCCCACCAAGTCACTCACTAATCGGGTTTTATCTTCCTCGGTAGACTTTTCGTTGAGCACAGCATCAAAATTCAGCGAGTCCCATCCACTGGCCAGATCACCCCACCCATCGTCGTCGCCCTTCGAGGCACCTTTATTGAGAGCCTTAAAAAAAGCTTCATCACCAAGTGTAGCGCGCATGGATTTAGCGTCCTGAAACAGACGCTTACTCATATAAAAACCAGGCACGGGTGCATCGGGGTGCAGTTTTTTAATGTGCTTGGCATAACCACCAAGAATACCCGCTTCAATGCTTGCGGCACCGATCATGTGGTAAGTCACCAGCAAGATATTGCTCTTCTGCAACCACTCGTCATTTTTGCTGACCGATGGAGCCAACTCATTAATGGCGCGAGCCTGTGCATTGCCCTGCAGTAACAAGTGCAACACCGCCATAAAGTGCGATTTACCCGAGCCAAAGCTGCCGTGCAAGTAAGCGCCCTTTTGTAGGTTCTGCTTACCCACCACGGTGCTTTTAATAAAGCTCAGCGCATCATCAAAAGATTTTTCCAGCTGTGGCGTGACCACATACTGATCCAAGGTCTGCTTAATTGACTCTTCTGCCAAACCCGTAGAAAGGTTTAATACAAAATCACCGCGCTGAACTTTTTTTGGGATTTCGATCAGGTCTTTAATTAATGTCATTTTCTTTAGCCCTATTATTCAGCAGTCACTTTCTTTTTCTTTGCCGCACGTTTCTTCTTCGGTGCCGCTGGAGGCTCCCAATCCAAGAGTTCGTCTCTGCTAATATTTAATTGTCGAAGTTCTTCTAATAAAAAACCTTCGTAGTAATCACCCATACGCTCGCCAAATTCAGGGTCAATATCGTTATGCCACTGTTTTAACCAGGGGATCAGCTCATCAAGTGCAACTAACATCGGTGTAAGTTTATCTGCCGGCCAGCCCTCTCTTTCTTTTCTATCGAGATACCAGGAGGCAATCGCCTGAGCACGCTGCAAGTGATTCATGCCAGCCCAACCAATCACCAGGGTCGCATCGCCCTCCTTTTCACAACCAGGTAGGCTAAAGAAACGTTCTTTCGGTACATCTAACTTACCTCGCAATGACCAATAGATTGCTTTACGAAAATCTCCTGCAATGTATGTAGGTGGGACCGGTATATCTCCAACAACTTGTTCTTTCTTATCGGTAGCTTCTTGTTTTGCTCTGTTGTAAATCGTAACTTTATCTGGGTTTTTTACGTCTATAGCTGACAGAGATTTATTGACACCAAGCTCTTCATCAATTTTATCTTCATCTCTTTGTTTTCCCCAAACCTCTTGCCAAGCTCGAAACTTAGATATAGCTTTGGGCTTATATCGCCCTGCCGAAAATTGCGGAACACTTTCCCCATCCACAAGGTTTTCTATTAACTGCTGGAGATCAAAGAGCTCATTATTTTTATAATAGGAAGCAATTTTCAAAAACGCCTCATCACCTCTAACCTGATCAGCGACGGCCGCACAAGAAATTAACCCTTCTATTTTTTTTAGATATTGATTTTCTAAATGTTCAAGCAACCATTTTTTGCACCCCGCCTTTAAAGTATCAGCCGTCGCAGCCTTATTAAACAAACCCTGCCTACCAACCCATCTTCGCTTGTAATGAGGGTCTTCAATTACGCGGACTTCAGGATTTGTCCTGATTATATTCATTCTCTGGCGCCACTTATCTTGTAAAGCCCGGCAACTTAAAGGGATATCTTCCGGCACTTCAAATCCATCTTGGTTTAACTGGGATAAAATTTCAAAAGGGCGGGACCCGACAGGCAGTTCAAAGTCAACCAAGTCACCGACATCACATAATAAATCTTCATCACACAACCCATAGGCAACATAAACAGTCCAATCAATTTCCTCTTGCATTGCCACCATACGCTTCAGAAGATAATGCTTCCTTTTTTCACGCTTTTTCCAAAGATTGGAAATATCACTATTTTCCTCTATGGCCTGATTTATAATGGAAAAGGCATTTTCAGAACCATACTCAACGGCCAGCTCATGAATTGATTTTGACAGCTCTAACATTCTTGCAGCCAGCGCAGAATCCTGATCCAACAAGACATCCGGAATAGGCATGGCTTTTACACCTGTGCCTGCAAACTGGTACGGAACTTTAGATATAAATTCAATACGAACTCCATTTCCGCCCGTTAGTTGCTTTTGATGGCTTACCTGCTTCATCCAAAACCCAGCGACCGACGAATTCAAAAAACTTTGAAGGTATAGATATTGATTTATATCAGCTTCTTTTTTCAATTTAATAACTGGAGCAGTTTGGTTAAATAAGCCGGATTTTTGATATATAAAATGGTTATGACTGGCTATCTCTGGAAAAACCAAACATTCCTTTATCTTAAATCTTTCCACAGGAATTTGGCCATACTGATACCAAGCTCTTCCTGAGCTCTTAAATGTCTTACCGCCAAAGACTTTCCTAGCACCCAACACCTCCTTAAATGGCCAAAGAAAATTAATTATCTTAGCTGCCTGACATAAATCTTTTACTTTTACTTCGTCATCATACGGAAAAACAGCTGCCAGACTTGTTTGGTAGCTCCAATCTCTTACTTGCTCACCAAATCCAAAAGAAATTAAATCACGATCATCTAATCCAAACCTCTCTAACACTGATTTTTCTTGAACAAATATATCGTCCTGCTTTGTTATACACGCATACCCAATTTCCCAAATATGATCTTCAAGAGACTCTGAGCAGACAGATTCTAAGTGCTGCTTAACTTCTACAGCACCGCCGCCGGTTAGACTCCACGGATGTTTTGAATATAAAGATCTTTCTTTATTACTCACTGAAACAAAATCATTCTCAGCCTCTGATTGACTGAATTGACTCACAATCGAGCTCCAAACTTTACCTTCACTTGCAACCTCCGGCGTTTCAGGTTCTGCACGGATACCGAGAACAGTCTTTATTTCATGAGACAAAGGCAGCCTGTTTCTCCCAAAAATAATTACAGTGGGTGTACCATGACCAGGTATATACGCTCCTGAAGTATCAACAACATGAGTTAAATCTTTACTAATTAAATATTCCTCAATCAATTTTGAGCCAAACGCCCTCTTCATAAAGCTATTGGTTGTAATCATTCCCATGAACCCAGCTTGTTCACCATCTTCACTTATAGCCAGTTCAAAAAATCTTTCAGTAAAAGGAACACCTAGTGAATACTGTCTATAACAGGTCAAATATCGATTTCGATAAGCCTCGTTTAGAGCAGCATCTTTAACCTGAATATATGGAGGATTACCAACAACGGAATGGTATTGTTGCCCAAGAATTTTAACCAACTTTTCTTTGTCTTCAACCTCAAGTACGTGTTTAACAGGATCTTCATCAATCAGATCCGTTTGCTGCCCTTGACCTTGCCATTCAAAACGCCGCCCATGTAGTAAAGAATCCCCGCAAGCCAAATTAAAATGGAAATCCGGCGCATCCTTAACCTTATTTGTACCCGCAGCCTTCATTGCTGCGATCAATAAACGAAAACGACAGATCGCAATTGCATAGGGATTTATATCCACGCCATGGACTACATCAAGCGCTCGCTGTGCCAACTCGCGTGTATTGGTTGCAGGTTCACGTTTCAACCAATCTTCAAATACCCGCTCAAAGGTCGTTAACAAAAAGTGACCCGAACCACAGGTGGGGTCGATGAGACGAAGTCCTGGAAGGCCGAAAGTTTCTTTGGCTTTCTCTAGCGTGTAATCAAGAATAAAACTTTCTACAAACTCAGGTGTTTGCAGCAGTGCATAGCGCTTGCGCACGGCTTCCGATAAATCTTGATAAAGATCACCTAGAAAACGGGTATCCCAATCACTATCGGTAAAGTCGTGAACAATCTCACCACTTGCCGCATCAATTTTTTGAAAGAAGTCGATAAGGCGCTTGGCACCATCGGCAGAAACCGGAATTTGCCATAACGGGTTATGCTTGTGATCTAACAGTTCAGCAATTACGGGATACTTTTCTAACTGCTCAAACAAACTAAACAAATATTCCCGATCTTCGTGAGTTGGGTTTTCATTATAGTAAGCCACCATACGCTGCTTGGCGTGATCAAGCCGCTTTTTACCCTGTTCACTTTCAACGGGACCAGCCAGCATTGGCTCAGTCAGTAAACCGTTATCTTCCAAAAATCGCACAAACACACAACTCAATACCCACGCCACAGCGGCTTGGGTAATTTGGGCCTCACGCCAGGCGACAAAGTGTTCTGCTGTTCGGCCTGCTTCACGGGCTTTGTTGTATTCTGCTTTCAGGTGAGCCGTTAAATCTTCACGGGATTCACTGTAGGCCAAAATATCGCTTTCGATTTTTGGCAACTCGCCTTGCAAGTCTTTTAATAAGGCACTGCGTTCAATCATTATTTCATTCCATTTTCTAGCGGCTCTTTTTTCGAGTTTGCGCTAGTTGTTTAGCAGGTCTATTACCCTAAACTCATTTGTTTTCAGAGTGACTTGTAATCCAAGGGGATTTTTATCAGCGTCGCCTTTTATCAATGCCTGCTCTTTTTATGTGCGCGCTTTGCGCGCTCTTTTGCTAATTCATCTTCACACAGTTCTAACCAACCACTGGGTATACGGGAAAATTCACTGCTACCTGCTCCCGCTGGTACGGTGACACCATCGATAGACGCAGCAGCACTTTGTGCATCGGCGGCAATTAACAAGACCAAGCCATGCACTTCGCTGGCGTTCATTAAGTGCTGGCGCAAGTCGCTAAGCCAAGTTGTTACCAGATCATACCGGGCTATCAAGCCTGGCTCCGTCAGCAGTACCGGCCCACCGGTGCTCTTAATTTCATCGGCCATCGCCGGTAACGCCCGCTGAACCAAGCGCAGTAGGTTCTGCCAATGCTTAGAGTTATGCTCAGCCGCATCGGCCTTTAACACCACAGACCAGTCCGGCGACTTTGGCATACTGTCGCAGACTTGATGCAAGTGACGCAGTAACAGTTCATCAAAGCTGATTGGTTTAAGCGGGTAGTCTTTGCACAGTTTCTCTTTTACATCCTGCAACTGGCGAGGCTTCACGGTTAGTGCTAGGAAGCGAGCGGAATTGACCGCCAGACCAATCTCCTGATTGACCGTTTTGATCGCTTGTAGGCTAGCGCCATCAAGATCCCCTTGGCGGGTAAAGTGATATTGTGTTTTGGTTTTTGAGGCGAGGCTGGTCAACCCGGCAATAGGCAGGCAATAAGCGCCGCTGGGCTTACCACTGCCTATTGGAAACTGATAACTACCATCCCATTGAAAACCTAAATCCAGTTTTTGCACCAAGGCATCCAGCTCTGGTCTTCCGGGTAAGGGCTCTGCAGCCGGGTATCGTCCCGCCACGCGAGACTGAACGTCACTAACATTTAAAGCCTTGCTACCCAGCAGGGCCCCTTGAGCCAACTCCAAAGCCAGTACTGCTTTCATGTTGCGCGGGTAAAATTCTGCCCGGCTGGATAAAGCTGCATTTTGAGAAGCAGCAGCCGCCAAACGCAATAAACGATGATTACTAAGACCACTGAAAGATTCTGGTGCCGGCACTGCACGGATTTTTTCTAGCGCACGTACCGGTGACAACAGTGGTTGTTCTTGCGCACATTCGTCGGCCAGCTCGCCCAAGTCGTTAGAGTAGTCGGCCAGCTCTTCACCCATACCTTTGCGGTCATCGGCAATCAAGAACCGGTTACCCGAACGGCGCAGCATCCATCGTGGCTCTTGTTTACTTAGCTCTGTCTCTACCGCTACCCGAATTACAGCTTGCGCCCAGCGCTCTCGCAATGGACTGTCTTGCACGGAACCACGACGCAGTAATACGGCATCAGCCAGTTCGATGGCGGTCATTACGCCACCGTTTTCATCCAGTAGCTCGATGATTTCATCGCGCAGCTCAGTAATTGCTTTGACCTTGCCCCACTGGGTAAGTACTTTGGTGCTTAACTCTCGGGCCTCTGTGGTTTCAATACCAATTTGAGCACTCAACTTGGCAGCCGTTGGCCAGTGGACGTTGTGAAGTCCTTTCGGGACATCGCCATCCAGACGACCGAGGTATTCATTTAAAAATCGCAGCTTGGTTTGGTCGGTAGCCTTAGTCACTTTAGGCATTACTAGATTAAAGAGGCGATCAACACTCACCACTGAGGTATCAGCTGTTTCCATTACCCTGGCTTGTTGGCCCTCAATCAATCGAGTTTGTAGTTGACCGATCACACCAGAGAGTTCGGTACGGGTTTTAACCCCCACCCCTGTCCAGACACGAACGCGGCTACGACTGAGCTTGATGAGATCCGCCACGGTGTTGATGTTTCTTCGACTGAGGGTATCCAGTGCTTGTGGGGTTAATTCCAACAAGCCGATTTGAGTATTCAACTGTGCCGCAGAAATGGGGCAGGTTTTGTCGTCTTGGTGAACGGTTGGGTGTTGTGAATCTTTTCTGGCTTCGTGAAAAACTTCTCGCCAGGCGCGGAGCATATCCCCCGCGTTGGCAAAGCGCTCACGTACATCGCGCACTAGGGCTTTTTTGAAAAAACTCACCATGCGGTCACGAATACTGGGGTCGAATACAGTGCGGTCTATTACCAGCTCACCATCAAGTCGCGGTGGCAGCCCCTCGGTGGATGCCCAACTTGGTAAAGCTCCGGCGGCCATTTCATAAAGTGTAAGCGCTGCGGAGAAACGTTCGGCAAAGTCATCCCAACGGCGACGACCTGCGTCGCGAATAAAAGGATCCATATAGGCGACGGTGCCTGCACTGATATTGTCTGAACTGACGTTCGACAACGAGAAGTCAAATAACACCAGGTGGAGCTGGCTGCCCTGCTTCATCAAGCCAATGTTTTCTGGCTTTAGATCGCGATGAAAAATGGCTTGATCTTCAAGGTGCGCGACTGCACTGAGCAGGTCATCACCAAAACGCTCTAACAACTCCAGCTGAACTGCGCCGATACTGCGAATACGCTGTGAAAGGGTACCCTCGCTGGTGTAGTCGATTAGCAGCGAGGTATGACCGGCGATATTAACCGTCTTGTGATACGCAACAATAGATTGATGCCGGAGCTTGGCCAGGGTTTCACCTTCCTGCATCAGACGGCGATTATGCTCCTGGCTTGAGGCCATCTTTAAGACTCGCTGCTGGCCTTGATGATCCACCAGAAATACAACTGAGCAGGCTCCCTTACCGAGACGTTTTTTGACGGTAATGCCGCCTTCAAAGGTATCGCCTTTCATTGCTTCGGTAGGGTCGCTATTGCGCTGGGTATCCGGGCGGGTGATCTCTTCTTCTATTTCGTCCAGACAGGCAATGACTTCATCAACCGATTCCAAACGGCTGCTGAGATCCGGATGAGTTGCGTACTGCACCAGGTACTGCAGCATTTCACTGGCACCGTTGATTTCGTCGGTAATCTGCAGACCATTGCCGCGACTGAGTTTGTCTTGTAGCTCCAGATCACTCTCTGCAGGTTTTTTGCCAGTGAACAGGTGATAGGCAATCGTCCCAAGGGAGAAGACATCCATATGAACGCCGTCTGAGTCACCACTGGCATGCGCCTCTAGCGCAACATAGGGGCCAGCCTCTTCATGCACCATTCTACTTAAGTGACTAAAGGCGCTGATTTGACGGGTCTCGGTTTCAAATACGCGCTCTGCCGTTGACCAGTTCGCAATTTTGACGCTGTATTTGCCATCATCTAACGGCTTAACCAGGATGCTCTGAGGGCTTAATGCTCGATGATAAAGCTTTTGCTTGTGGGCGTGCTGTACGGCCTCGGCAATCAGGCGCAACAGGCTAATCGCCTGCATAGTATCGAGGCGTTTAACATCGTTGAGATGCAATAATAGGTGGTCGAGCCGGAAGGCACTGGGATCATACTCATAGACCAGAGCAGGGCCGTGATCATGCTGTTGGTAGTCTTTGGCTTTGAGAATACCCGGGTGCTCAATGCCTTCTAGTAAACGGAATTCTAGCTTGGCCGCTTTTTGCAGGCGCTGCGCTTCCTCGTCTGGTTTACCGTAGGTGAGGTAGATGCGTACCTTGCGTTCAACCCCAAGGTCAGAATGAATCGCCAGCCACTCCTGAAAGTGGTCGGCCTCATAAAGCAACTGTTTCAACTCGTATTGCCCTACCCTGCGCATACGGACAGATTCTTTGATACCTGCCTCTTCAACAGCACGGGACAGCATTTTGGCCACAGGGGTATTCAACCGGCGGTGACGCCAGTTTTCATCCATGTGGGTTATCTCATGATGAAAATTGTCTCGGGTACAAACATTGATACGAGCTGGGCCTTCGAGCTTGTTGATCAGATTTTCAGCTGACAGAAATACCAGGGCATTGATAAACGGTACGCGCTCTTTACTGCGCTTAGCCGAGGCCTGCACCTGTAACAGCGAAGCCAACTTTTTGGCTTTGCGGTCAGTCAAAATACGGGGGTTATCGAAGACCTTGCGTCCACCATCGGGCTTTTCCCATACCCAGGTGCCCGCATCCCCTTTCATCACACCAGGATGAGACTTAATTTCAATGAGAAACAGGCCCTTGGGAGTGAGCACCATCAGGTCAATCTCATTGATGGAGCCATCCTGAGCGATAAACTCAAAATTCGCCCAGGCTCGATAAGGGTCGTGATCCGGCAGAATTTGCTTGGCGAAATCCAGTGCCTCGCGCTCCCAGACGAAATCGGACGGAGTGATCTGCTTCCAGAGTTTATCCATTTACTCGCTAACCTCGTCCCTAATCTCTAATAAATCACCCAATTCGCACTTAAATACACCACAAAGCTTCTCGATGGTAACGAGCTCTATTCGGGTTGCCTTTTCATGGTAAAGCAACGAAATAGTGCTTCTATTCAAACCAGTTTGGCGAGCAACATCAGAAATGTTCATTTTTTGCTCACCCATATAGCGGGAAAGGTTGCATCTGATCATTATTCGTACCAATCGTTTGCTTATAGTGGGATTCAATATGGTCGATTAGACTTCATGTTGCTACGCAGGATAGCAAGTAAACCATATAAAAACCGTGATTCAATTAACTCCCGCCTCTGCCGGGGCAATTACTGCTCTTGCAGTTACACAGATTGATGCAGACGATAAATTAACAGTGTTACACCATCCGTCCGCTACGATACCTTTTGGAGCATTCTTAGGCAGGTTGCCCGATATGATAGAACCCTCGTTGGGCAATTCTAATCACAAGCAGTTTTTCAACAATGTGGCAGTATTAGGTCTTCTCGGAACGGGTATGCATAAACTCTATCGCTGGGATCCGCAGGATAATTGTAGGGAAGCTACTGCGAGGGTTGCCGCCGCTGGGCGGGGCTGCATATCTAAACCATTTGGCGCTGGGTGCTTTAACCAACAGATCGCTGCCGATTCTCGGAAAGCTATAAGTGACTGAACTAAGATTTTTGGCTCAATAGCGCTATACTCAACCTGAGTTGGAGTAAACCCCACCAAGTATCTGTTTCATTACTACAGATTACTCCATCCCTTTAAAAACCAGCAGATGGAGACTGCCGATGAAGACCACCTCTCGATTTTTCGTTCTTCTCAAAGCCAGCGCAACCTTGCTAGTTACGGTCGCTGGGATCGTCTTCGGGACTGACGATGATGAAACCGAAGATCGCCCTCAGGCAGATGGCTCAGACCTGTTTGGCGAGTACAACTTTCGTACTGGAGAAATGGATTCGGGTAGTGATCCGAACGGGTGGTACGAAGAAGATATGTAGCGGTTATTATTTCTTCATCCCTTTTGAAACTGCCATCTTACCCAAGCTTCCACCCTGCTTTCCTGCATCATCGGCTGGCCGGGCCAACGGCGAAGTTGCCGCTGTAATAGATCTTCCGACATTCACCCCCGCCCAGGCCATCATGCCACTCCACAGCAAGGGAAGACCCAAATAAAGGCTGGTGGTAATCATATTCAGCAACATCCGCTTGGCGTCATGCTCACCAGGGTTGGCAAACATCTGCAGGAATACATTCACATCGGGATACATCGAAAGAATCAGGTTCTGATCCACCCACATGGCCAGATACCAAAGCACACTCCAGAATTTGACGGTAAAGATGGCCATCGCCCCTACCACCATCATGGCAATGGAGTAGCGCGATAGCACCACTACCATCGGTAGCAGTGCATAAATCCCCAACAGCATAATGGCCTGCACCATGGGCAATGCTTGCAATACAGCGGTCATGGTGACAGAGAAAAGTGCTGATGCAGTAACGACACCAGCTGTTGTAAAGCCTCCTTTAAGAATGTTTCCGGCGGCATTTATCACGCCAGAGCTACTGGCGTTGTGGGCTGTTAAATCATTGTTTGACCACGCTGGCGGTGCATTACTCAGCACAGTTTTCACTACCGCATCGTTTTGTTGTTCGCTAGCCAGTGCTGGGGCAACCGCTACCACTAAGCCGGAAAACCCTGTAGATGTTGCATCGGCCTCGGTGATGAGCTTTTCTCGCAATCCGATGGCGGCGTCTTCCCACCACTGTTTGCAGTAAGGTTTACCCCAGGGTGGCGGCGTGGCCGGATCGTATTCGGTATCTCTTGTCGCATTGTAGGCCCAGCCCGTGATTTGATTGGCCGGGCGCAAAGTATCGTAATAGCCTGATGTGCCTCGGTAGACATGAGAACCTATCCAGTCAGGGTCATCGGCACCATAAGTTGTCAGCAATGTTGTAATGGCTACTGTAGCGGGCCTTTCTGCCTGATATTTTGACCGTGCGGGGATATAACACTGACTAAAAAAATCACTTACTTCCTGTCGTATACGCGGATCTGCAATGGTCGCCAGCCGGGCTTGCTGCTCAAAGGTACGCATATCAGAAGTGGTGGGTAGGCCTTCTACCACCGCATGGCCAAACCCGGAACTCATCGCCATAACGGCATACCACCAGGCAGGGACGTTGACGGTTGCAGGTGTTCCTGTAAAACCTGTTGATCCGTAGGTGCTTTGAGGCGCTGCGACTGTCGCTGTGGGTGGGGTCGCATCCAGCAATGTAGGTGGTGGCGCATAGGATAACGTGCCCGCATTAAGCGGGGTCAATACCGCAGGTTGGCCCGCCAACACCACCACTAACAGCGCCATAAACATGTCGATCTCCATGCGCCGCAACGATAGGCCACTGGCGTGACCCACCTCACCCCCTTGAGCAGGCTCTCGCCAGTTATCGATCAGTATTCCCAGAAAGGGCAGATAGACGATGCCGGCACTCACCAATACGTCCCACAGGATGCCGTAGAACGTCCAGCCAAACAGCGTGGTGAAGAGCTCGAGATAGCTATCGACACTCATCCGTTTTTGCTCACCATGATGGTCGTTAACTTGACGAGCAGGCTTTGGCCCAGAATCAATTCAATCACGACAAGCCATCCAACGATGCGCCAACGTAACGCTTTTAATTGTTGAGTTTTATCTCTATTGATGCGGCCTGACCCGACCAACCAGTGGCAAAAGCCAGGCCAAGCGAGCGCCAATCCGCTGATCAACGCCCAGCGTATGCCAGCTAGAACCGGCTGCCACTGATGCATATATTCACGGACGCCTATTACCGAGTGAGTTTGGATGCTATTCCACAGCAAGAGTCCGACCAACAGGGTTATTAGCGCTGTTACCAGACTCATCCATAGGAATCCTTTCCTTTTCGGTAGGGCCTTACTGAACACGACCGCCCCGCAGCGGATTGGGATCCAAAGTAGGTACTTCGGGCACCATGAGCGAGCTTTGCCGTTTGGCCGCAGAGCGCTTCAGGAGAAGTGCTACCGTGCCGGAGACCACCTCTTTACGCACCCGCGTTTCGAATAACAAATTTTCGATTTCTTTATCGAGTTCTGCGATGGAGACATCCGCATGCTCGCGAGCCACTTCTGTGGCATAGACTTCAGGCACCTGTCGGCCTGTTAGCAATAATCGCCTGGCATATAAGGCTTTTTCAACAGTGCGAGCAGTGCTTATCTCAGAAACGAGACGACCCATAATCAAACTCTGCTCGGAGGCGGGCATCTCGCGGATAGCTTCGATCACCTGCCGAGTAATAGCCACCCCAGGCGCGGTGATCTGGTCGAGATTTGCCAGGGTTGGTGGCGTGGCACCACTAACAAGATTCTGGATTTCCGTGGTAACTGCTGCCGACTCTTGATGGAGCTTGGGCAACAGGCCTGTACCCGGAACACTGTCCTTACGACAAGTGTCACAGGTGGTAACAATGTTTTCGCCCACCACATCCACTGTCCAATCACGGGCCTGAGCAGGCGAAACCCAAATTTCAGACAACCGGGTTGCCGACGCCACAGGAACAGAGCTGGTGTCGGTGATCGCCCGATTCATATTGATGTTGTAACCGGCCTCGACGATATCGCCAGTAAACTCCAACACGGGTTGGCCGCTACCACCGGCCTGACCTCCAATCCAGGGCACACCGTTATCGCCGTTGGATGATTCCACCGTGGTTTTGGCGGTGACAGCATCGTTGCCGCCAATACCCATCTGTACTTTCCAATCATTGCCTTTGGATAAGGTAATTAAATCTGCATAAGGATTCTTACCCTGAGCAACTTCAGCCTCCATTTGCTCACAGGACTTGGTCGCCAGCTGCATGGTTTCTTCTGCCCTGAGCAAGGCATTTTGAAACAGGTCGTAAAGACCCGGATTGGCACGCTGCAAAATCAAGGCAGGTAGTGCGGCGATGGCACTAGTAGCGGCGGCAGTCATGGCATTCATCATATTATCGACACCAGTGCCAATGTTGTTCAGGGTATTGGTGACGGCGGCAACGGGGTCAAATTTGCCGCAGCTGTAACCCAGGCCCAATTGCGCCGAACCACCTAATGTCACAGGAACCACCAAAGGGTTGGCCGGAACCGAGACCGGTTCTGCACCACCAATCTCGTAATACCACAGGCCGTCTTCCGTCGGAGCCTGCGCAGCGAAGGCATGGATAGCGCAACAGAATAGTGTTGCGCCCGTAAGATAAATTAAGGGCTTTATTTTAGTCATGGCGGGTAGTTGATCCAGTTAACGTCGAATAAAAAGGCACCTCGGCGACGACAGCAGGAATAGGGGCGCCAAAGATTCCACACATAGTCGCCTTCAATATCTACCCGCCCTCCTCCCCAGCCTGTCACGCTAGCGAGATCATTGGTGCCAAATACCTTGCAGCTGGTTTCAGGCTTCGGCAATAACATCTGCCACTCTCCGGTATTGGAGTCGCCCTCAATCAGCGGGCCGGGTGACCAGACCCTTTGGCCAGCGCCGGAAGAACCGGTAATAGGCACATAGATATGTGGTTGCCCTGTTCGCGTGACGATGTCACCGGCCCTTTGTGCATTGATAGCTGCTGCTTTAGGTTCTTCCGCTTGTGTCGTCCAACCGGTACGCGGATACACACCGCCCCATGTTTGCAGAGGCCAGCCACCCATTTCTCGTAGGCCGGGAATAAGACTAGCAGGGTAGAACATTTCAGGAACTTCCATCCGCCATGACAGTGCATCGAGGCCCGACAAAAAATAGGGGAATAATGAAACCGTTTCGGAATTGCAGAGATACCCCGTACTGGCAATGACACCCGACAGTGAACTCAAGGGGTGACCAATAACATCTGTCTCACGAAAAATTAGATTGCGATGCTCTCGGTTGCCCTGACCACCTTCCGTCCGATTACCAGCGCTATCAATTGGCACTGACAGCAAAGTACCCAGTAAACCATTTGCTGCTGTTTTTTGTGACAGGCCCAATGTACTGCGAATTTCCAACCAGGGATTACCCCCCAGTTCGTTGTAACTACTCACCACGGCATCGGGTTGATAATGGCCAACCTTGATTGAAGTCTTAACGCTGCAGCCCGATAGAGAACAGCGCAACCAAAAGCAGATACCTACTGGCATCCAGCGCATACAGCTCAATGCTGCAGCTGTGGTTTGCACGAGTATTTGAGGTGTTGTAATCGTACCGGTATTGCCCGAAACAGAAACCAGACTGAGTAAAACCAATAAATACCGCAATAGTGCATGCTGCATCATTCGTTGGCCTGAGCCTGCCAACGACGATAATAACTTGTGGCAACACCCAGATCCGTAACGCCGTAAATAACGGCTTCGCCATCAAATACAATGGCAGGGTAACGATCAATCCCATACTGCAGAGCTCTCGCCAATCCCTTAGCAGCGTTTTCAAGCTGCCGACTGAGATCTGCATCCATACTTTGAAAACGCCTTAATGCTGCCTGCTTTGCTTGAGCCGGATCGCGGGGTAAGTCTCTGGATAATCTCTGCTGTAGATGCTCGATTCGATCAACACTATAGAGCTTGTACTCTGCTTCACCCTTATTGGTTAATTGCTGAATACCCTGCTCATTTATTACAAATGGCGATGCCGTAAATATCTCGATTAACGGAGCGTTGAGTTTATTCTCGCTCTCGCCATAACAGCTCACCGATGTAATCATCAAAATAATGACCGCAATTAATGGCGTATTGAATGACTGTATCTGAATGGAATTCACGAATACCGGCTCTGAGTAACAGCCTATAGCTTCAACGAAGTTGTTCTATAAAAGAATGAGAAATGCTGACAAGTTATTGCGGGGTTATTTTCCACTGCATACCAGGCCGATCGCTAACACTTACAGACAGATAGGTAACCCTCTATAATTTCCAATACTGAATAGGGACTACCCGAGAGACTGAAAATGGACTTCACGCCCATCACCTACCAAGCCCTGAATATTTTGTGGTATTTGATACCCATTACCCTCCTGTTAGCCGCACTGAGGTCACCGTGGTTCAAGGGTCTCTTCGGCGAGTTTCAAATAAACCTGGCTACAAAGTTATTTTTACCCAAAAGCGACTATCACCTAATTAAGAATGTGACGCTTCCCACCGATAATGGAACGACACAAATCGACCATATTATCGTCGCCCGGTATGGGGTTTTCGTCATCGAAACAAAAAACATGAAAGGTTGGATTTTCGGGAGTAACAATCAAAAGACCTGGACACAAAAAATCTATAAACATTCAAATAAATTTCAAAACCCATTGCATCAAAACTACAAACATATCAAAACGCTTGAAGCATTTTTAGATATACCTTCATCGGCAATACACTCGGTAGTGGTTTTTGTTGGCGACTCTACATTCAAAACCCCGATGCCAGAGAACGTCACTTCTGCTAGCAGCTTCATTCACCATATAAAATCAAAACATGAACAACTGCTATCCGAAGCGGATGTGAATAACGTTATCACCAATATCCAAGATCGCCGATTACAACCTGGTTTTAAAACTAATCGCGCACATGTCACTCACGTTACCCAAACAATCCTAACGAAGCAGTCCCCCCAAACCACCTGTCCCAAATGCGCTAACCCCATGGTATTACGTGTCGCCAAAGTTGGTCGCAACGCAGGAAACGAATTCTGGGGATGCTCCACCTTCCCTGCATGCAAGGGAATGGTTTCGATCAACTGAGGAATCCAGTTTACAGTGCATACGCATCATTAGCGTTTACTAGCAATGCGGCTGGCCACCTCATAGACCGCTTCCAATTCCGAACAATTTTTCTCACGCATAATCGCAGCACGTTCAGCCTTTTCATGTTTTTCTGTCATCGCTAGTGCGAGGGATAAAGGCGGCGGAACATTACGAAACAGAGCCTCAACCTTGTCGGCCAAGACCACACCTTCAACGTATTTACCGGGCTCTTTGCGTGCGGAAAGTAAAAGATTACGCTGTTCGTCATTGAGGTCTTTGAAGCGGGCAATCTGTTCCACTTCTTCTTTGGGCATGACCAGACACAACCACCACTCCATCATATTGAGCATTTTGCGGCTGGCATCAGGAAAATCTTCCAGATTTTGAGTGGCAATCCAGAACCAGGCACCCAGCTTGCGCCACATTTTAGTTATTTTGACGACGTAGCGAGCCAGTAAAGGATTGGTCGTAATTATGTGACCTTCATCAGTCACCACCAAAGTAGGTCGTTCATCGTGCTGATGCCGTTCAACCAGGTCGTTGATATGACTCATCATGGACAGGTAGGCCACGGTCAGCTGATCTTCGTAGCCCTCCCTTGCCAATATGCCCATTTCCAAGATGGTGACATCGGCCTCCGGCCAGGGTTTTCCTGGGCGATTAAAAAAGTGGCCCGCCAGCCCTGAGCAAAACAAGTCCATGCCATCACCCATTTCAATAGCGCGATTACGACGATGCTCAGGCAATGTACTGTCTCGTGCGATAGCCTGAAACGCTTTGACCACATCACCCGTCACAACCTGTGGGCGCTTGTTTTCTTTTACGGTTTTTGCAGCCAGAAAAATAGCATTGCGTATCAACAGTCGGTCTGCACGGGTAAGCCTGGCATCTTCACGCTCATCACCGCCGGTGATCATAATGCGTGCAGCAATTTCCATCTCGCCCAGAATATCTCGGCCACCCGCTTCATCGTCTAATTCCTCCTCATCCCCCACCGGTGCATCTTGCAAAGCATCTGAGGCTGTCACCTTATTAAATACTTGTTTCTTATCCAGCAAGCGTAAAGCATCCGCAAAAGGCGGTAGGCTCACATCCACATTAGGGTTCAAGGTGATTTGATTAACCGATAAACCGTGGGCTTTAAAGTGCTGACCCAATAATGAAAAAGAGGCTCCGGCTTCAATAATAAAAATGCGTGGATGATGATTGGCCATCATTTGTTGCAGCAGGTATACCAGCAACGCTGACTTACCCGCGCCGGTTGGCCCAAGGATTAACATATGGGCATTCTTCTTACGATCATCTTGATGCAAGGGATCAAAGACCAGGGGTTCGGCACCCCGGTTATAGAACACCAGGCCAGGATGCCCAGTACCCCGCGAACGTCCATAGAACGGCATTAAATTAGCCGTATGGCGAGAAAACACGAGACGCGAACGACGTCGTGATTTATCCAGATCAGCATCGTAGGCCATCGGTAAGTTGCGTATATAGCTATCCAGCGTTAACAAATCCGCTTCGCGAGTAATCGGTTGCAAGCCATTGGGCAGCAATAATGCGTTCAGGCGATTAATATTATTACGTAGCCCTTTTTGAGAATCTCCCCGCAGATAAAAAGCGATACTCAAGGGGTACAATTTATTACCCTGGGCCATTTCCCGCTCGACTTGCTCGGCATCTTCGCGAGTAATCATCGCTTCCGCCATATCGCCCACCGAGGCGCGCTTGATTTGCGCGATATGATTACGCGTGGTGTCCTGAGGTTTAATGGTTAGCGTCAAAGCCATGATGGTGTTCTCTGGCAAACGGTCAAAGAGCGAGAACACTTGATCACCCACCTGACGCTCTGCAGTGAAGTGGCCGACATTCGGGGGACGCCGTAAACTCTGAATGGTCACGATGGTGTGAGGCAGGTTATCGAACAACCAGCTTGAGGTGGCTTTATCTGATCGCGGTAACGACAACGTAAGCTGTTCAGCAAAGTCATAACCAAAGGGCAAGTGGTCATCACCTGGATACGGCGCCAGCTCAAGTAACTTTGCCGTATCACCTTGGGCCATTTCTGGATCAGGGTTGAACCAGCACAACATCCATTCATAAAAGGCTTTGCCTGTCGCTCGACGCGCTTTGACACCCGCTGAGGCAAGGGAGGCTATCCATTTAACAGCTACGTCATTTAGGTCTTCTTCCACTTCAATCACAGAGGGCAGTCTGCTGTGGGGTTTTAAGCGACGGTAAAGCACCACCCTGACGCGTCGGATCTGGCCCTGCCAGCGTGAACCCGTCACCGTGGTATCTTCAAACAATCCACCCTTGCGGGAAATATCCTTGAGATGAGCAGACATGACCGATTGATAATGGCGGGTAAATTCTGACGGCCTTGCACGCGGTTGCGCGTAGTCCGCTAACGATTGTGCAAAACCTGAAAGACTGGGCTCATCCTGCACATAGACTTGAAGGATCCAGGGCGCATCGTCGAGCTCTGGCAAAGCTTCGTTAATGGCTGTTTGTATAGCATCACGCAGGTGGGCCATAAAGTCAGGTGTGCGGGCTTCACAGCCCACGGGCTCGATTTCAAACAAGGCACCCATGCTAATGCCGTCGTCCAATAAAAATGTTTGGCTATCCCCATGGTATTCCACCCATGGTAGTAAATCGGTAAAGGAGCCTGGTCGTTGATAGCATTGTTTTACGGCTGCGGTGGTTAACGGTGCTGTAATTAAAGGTGACGAGGTATCATCAAAATCACTGTCGTCCATGGGTTTGTTATTCATCCCTTATTGACTCCGATTCTATTTTCGTCAGCTTAATTACCGGCTCACGAGTCGCGTCGTTTACCAAGCCACTGTGTACTTCACCGGGAAGCGCATACTCGACTTTTTCATAGAAGGGAAACGAAGTGACATAGCCTGGTACGGGGCTTCGCTCATCACCGGAGAGGTGGGGAAAGATGTACATCACCAGCGTAGGGTTTGCTAAGCGGGGAAAGACCGTATCAATTTCATTCGCAGCCTCTCTCACAAAGCCCGCGTAGTGTTCAATGCCCGTCTGCGGTAAAGACTGAGTCGCTCGAGAGCTCTCATTTGTCAGCCGATTATTGGCCATGTGCTGATCGTAAATGGCCTGCATCGTCGGCCCGTCCTGGGGCAATACAGATTCTTTAGAGCTGGCACAGCCGATCATCGCCAGACTAATCAAGACCGGGAACACGCCAGGTGCGTGTTGAAAGATTCGTAGAGTTTGCATGATAAAGTTTCCTGCCATTGGTGTGAAAATCGATGAGAAGTTCATGGTCAACGTGAATAGCCAACTCAATACCAGCGGGAACAAATATGGCATCAAAGCTTTGCGCCTGACGCTCCCGCAGCCATTCGGCAATTTCCTGACTACTACCACTGAGAGTTTTACCAAGAATGTATTTTCCGGCTTGACCGGTGACGGTATTGGAGACAGTGCCGGCGTCACTCAACAGGGTCGTGGTCTCAGACTGAGCGGCAGCACTCGCCGCCGCTTCCATAGCCGAAGCACCGATGCGCTGCGTTAAAAAGGCAGGGGCATTCGTTTTACGCGCACCCGTGATACAGGGAATACCACGGGCATCGGATATCCAGCCCAGTGATTTTTCTTTGCCACCTCGGGAGGCGGTTCCACTGGAACCACTGCTGTCGTCATCACTGGAGATCGTCTGTATCGTGCCATCTTCAAAAACAAAGGTGACGGATTCAAGCTGTCCCGACACGCAAGACAACGTCCAGTCACCGATGGCTGTGCCACTCCACACCATGCCCTGTAGACCCGGTATTTTTAGACCGTTGGCCGCCAAATTATCCTTGCCCACTAATACCTTGAAGGGCATGGGATCATGCACCTGGCCCTGAATAGGCACTCGACCTACTAATGCCGTCATGGCCGTTGATCCGATCAAGGTGGCATTACGCGGCACGGTATAAACAGGGATGGCGCTGTTGATTGCCTTTGCGCCACTCTTGAGTAGAGCTTCTCCTCGAGGCTCGACAGTGGTGAAAGCACTCTTTGTGGAACGCCCAAAACGGCTCAATAGATTGCCGTCCTCAGCAGGTGCCCCAACCGTTTTCTCCAGTGATTCAACCCAAACCAGAGTGTCCACACTCTGGGGCGATGAACTTAATCCATCCAGACCCAGGCCCACCGGTATATCAGAGGGATTGGAAGCCTCTGCAGGATAGCGCTGCCGGTCAGAGAGCGATTCCGCCAGCCCATCGACTCGCGCAGTCAACGCCGACAGCATCGAAACATCACTTGAGTGATTATTTTCCTCATTTTTTGCCAGTTCTTTCGCCTGCATTATTTTTTGCAGACGCGAAAACACATTGTTTTCAATTTGGCTCCGGTCTTTTAACAAGCTCTGGTTTTCTTGTTTTAATACCGCGTTATCCAAACGCAGCGCTCTCGACTCGGTGGTCATAGCGCTAACATTTGCGGTGAGGGTTTTAATGGTATCGGCGGGAGTATCGGCATCCGGTTCCGGTGCCTGGGGAATTGCCGTCAGTACAGAGGTTTCGCCCTGCCCTTCAGAACACGATTGGACGACCACAAATGCCATTAGCACCATCACCACACCCGCTAATAAAGGCAGAAGCCGATTACTACTGACCATCGACATAGCAGCCCCTCACAGTGACGATTCAAAGGGTCTATCGGAAACCAGATAGACGGTAGTGGAATCTGCATCATTACCGGATGGCAACAATCGGTTGTGCTGAAACGTCGCTGTGAGCCAGGCACCACGCAGCTGACGCGGATCAAGCACAAGTGCTTGCTGGGTTTTATTAATCAATTTAACCGCAGTGACAGTACGTAAACCCGCTCGCCAGGCGGCCACGGGAACGGCATCAACCTGCGCACCCATCAGCAGCTCAAACGATATTTGTGTCACGGGCATACGAACGACGCCAGGCTTTCTCGTCAGCAATCTTGCCGGTGCATAACGTTGTTGAGCGGCATAGCGTGTGAGGGCGACATAACCCCATTGAGGTGACAACACCTCTGCACTACCCGGTGTCGATTCACCCTTTGACGGATGCTCGGTCAAAACCTGCAGGGCCGGAAGGTGGATATTTTGTGAACTACGTTCTCTGGCTGAAATATCGAGAACGTAAATGGACTCAGCTTGTTCAGAACGTACAACCACGCGGGTCGATGCAAAAGCTTGTTGAGCCGTAAGGTATAGCGTTCCGTTAATACTTTGGCTCTGCAGTATCTGCGTCAACGATTGAGGAATACCAACACTGACCGAGTCAGGGAAATGCACCATGCGCTCCTGACCAACGATTAAAGTCACAGTGATCGGTGTCTTTTTCCAGAGAACCCGCTCAATCACCTCATCAGAATCAAGGGTTTTATTGTCGGCCAGAACCATTAACGGGCATAAAATAAAAACTAAAATGGCATGCCGCCAACATCGCTGTTTAGATGATTTCATTACCTTTAACCTTTTTTATTCACGTCATTTATTGCGGTAATTTCGTCGGCATTCAATCGACGAGGGCCGTCACCTTCGTAGCCATCCAGCGCAAGGCCCCAGGGGTTAGATTCGGGGTCGATGTCATGTCGCACAATGCGTAAGGGATAGCGGATGGTGGTTTGCTTCACCGTCATACCCTTAACGGATTCCAGTAAATCCAGATCCAGCCATACCACCCAGACATCAGGTGCCAATACATCAACACGACGCTCTTCAAAGCCATGTCCCGGCACCTCATGCATACCGCGAGTACGGTAGGCGAGTTCACCCCGCCTAGCCTTGAGCTCCATGTCGGCAATCAAGTCAGTGCGATAGCGCGGCGTCAGGTAAGGCGATATACGAAAAATAGCTTTGCCATAGTCATTAGCGCCGTTATCTGGCCAACGATTAAGTTGCTGAAAAATATAAAACGCAAAGGCATAAACATTGGCAGGCGGTACTTCGTCAACTGACAATAGGGCGCCAGATCGCAGATCCGGTGGCACATGTACCCGCAAGCTTTTTGGCGACTGGCTCCAACCTATCCATAAGGCAGCGATGACTAATGCCTGAAAACCAATAACAAGCCACAGAGAACGAAGATGAGAGCGTACGTTATCAATCTCGTAGCGATAGCGGCGCACGGCGTGTCCTCCCAATATCCCAGGCACCACCACGGCGTATCCATGGCGAGCGCCGCAGCCCCAGTTCATGCAAACGAATTTGGATCTGCTGTTGGTAATAACCATCGGGGCGTCCGCGTTTAACCCGCTGGAAAACTGTCGCACAAACCACTACCGTCGCGACGACCCCAACACCGGCAAGGCCAAAACCCATGGTCACAGCGCCTATTAACCAGGCAAAGAAAAGACTCAAGGGCAGCCAGATTAAAATAGAGAGACCCACGATCATGACCAACTCTGATGAAGAGCAGCCTCTGAAAATAGCGGGTTCGGCATTGAGCCGATCCGCCATAATTTCCTGTTGATGAGACATATCAGATACCCTGAGGTCAGCGTCGCGCTTAGATAACGCCAGCGGCTTCAGTGAGTAGGTAACTCGCGAAAATCAATACGATGGCACCGACGATACCCAGCACACCGACCTCCGCCCACTCGGCCTTGCCCTGTCGTGCTTCATTGAATTTGGCAAAACCCAGGTAAGCGATCCAGAGAAAACCCAATACCGCAATAGCAAGCCCCAACACCAGACCGCCATCCTTGATATAGCCTTGAATCAATCCAAGCCAGTCACCCGCTGCAGGTGCCGTACTGGGTGCGACGGGTGTTGGCAGCGCTGCCCATAAAGGCAGTGGAGCGGCGAGCGTTAGAAAACTTAAAATACTTTTCTTCATTGGAGCGAGGCCTGCAGTACTTTTTTGCGCTGATAAATTAGTCATTATTTTTACCCTTTTACATAAATTGAAAAATAGCGGGAGTAATCCCAGTGTGTTTTTCGGAATAAAATTCCGATTCACGATGAAGGCTTTCTTGATGCAATGAAATG
>MAAC01011985.1_pt1 | contig 35167 bp, 29 predicted proteins | sample 1115981 | NCBI WGS metagenome assembly MAAC01 (sample SAMN04961126, study PRJNA320927) | seawater metagenome | isolation source: sample BD02T64 sea water enriched with oil for 64 days | place: USA:Gulf of Mexico | collected 2013-07-27 | reverse complement strand
TGGTACCACACAAAAACGGGTGGAGGTAGCGATAATACCACTCCAACGATGGCTGAATTTAACGCCTTTGAGTTGCGGAAATGTTTCAAAAAATTCTTGAGATAACTGCGCAAAGCGTTCAGGAATGTCTGCATAACTTTGATCTATGCCGTTATTAAAGTAATAACGAACAGCGCCTCCGCCTCCCCAAGTAATACGATTATCTTTAGTGAAACGATAATAATGGAACATGTTGGCATGGTTAGAAAGCGCATGACGTGACTTATGCCAGCCAATTGAGTCTAGCTGTGCTTGGCTTAGTGGCTCGGTTCAATTTGATAATCCCATACTGGAATAATGGACCGACGTGCTTGGCCTATTGGATTACGATAAGCATTGGTCGCCATTAATACTTTGTCGGCGATAATCATGACGTCAGAGCAGGTGACTTCCATTTTATCGTGACCTAATTTTTTAAGGCTTGTGAGTGGCGTTTCTTCATAAATACGTACACCAAGCTCTAAGATTACGCGCTTTAATCCCCAACACAGTCGAGCCGGGTCTACTACGCCGTCTTGACCGCCGCGATACCATAAACCCGCTAAATAGGTGGGTGAATTGACTTGCGCCTGCATTTCATCTTGATTAAACCAGACAACATCCTCGCCTTTGGCTTTTTCAGACTCGTAGGTTGCACGCAGAGCATCTACAGATTCTGGGTCAGTTGCGACAGAAGTCTCACCAACTTTTTCATAGCGGGCATCAATATTGTAACGTGCAAGTGTCTCGATAAATTCTTTTAGGTTTTGTTGTCCCAATTGATGAAGTTTATCTGCCTCACCAGGAAATTGATGATCGGTATTGGTTTCTCCATGCGCTAAACTCGAACTTAAGAAACCACCATTTCGCCCTGAAGCACCGTCAGATATAGTTGTTTTCTCAATCAAGATAATGTCGGCATTGGGCTGGCGCTCTTTTGCTTGAAGGGCTGCCCAAAGGCCGGTAAAACCACCACCAACAATCAATAGCTCACAGTCTGTATCTGTTGACAAAGCTGGTAAGGTTTCTGGTCGAATATCTTGATCATGCCAAAGAGGGCAATATTTCGAATCTTTTAATGCTTCAAGGTGCTGTTTCATCATTCACTCACATAAGAATTTTGTTATATTTCAAGGTCTGTTGTTCAAATTATTTGATATACCAGCCCCAAGGGTCGCTACTGTCAAAACGGGTGATTTGTTTGGTTTCAAGATAGTTATTTAATCCCCATTGACCGAGCTCTCGACCGATACCTGATTGTTTATAGCCGCCCCATGGCGCTTCAACAAAAGTAGGTTGTGAGCAGTTAATCCAAACAATGCCGGCTCGAAAGGCGCTAGCAACTCGCTCACAACGATCTTCATCTTGAGACATAACGGCTGCGGCGAGTCCAAACCGTGAATTATTGGCTAACTGAATAGCCTCGCTTTCTGACTGAAATGGCTTAATACAGACAACCGGTCCAAAAATTTCCTCATTCCATACCCAGCTATTTTCATCAACATCGGTCAATATTGTAGGCTCAAGGAAATAACCGACACTTAGATCAGGAGGTCGCTGCCCACCTGTCGCAATTGTTGCTCCATCATTAACGCCACGTTCAATTGCCGCGAGTACCTTTTTGTATTGCTCGCTATTAACCAGAGGTCCCAGTAATACATCGTCCTGATTTCCTGGGCCGATAGTGATTTTTTTGGTTTCTTCAACCAAACGCGCCAGTAAAGTAGGGTAAATTTCTTCGGCGACTAAAACGCGCGAAGTAGCCGAGCACACTTGGCCTTGATTCCAGAAAATACCAAACATTATCCATTCTACGGCTTTATCAATATCACTATCTTCAAAAATCACAAAAGGTGATTTCCCGCCAAGTTCAAGGCTGATATTTTTAATATCTCTAGCGGCCGTCGCCATGATTTTTGAACCGGTTGGTATAGAACCAGTAAACGCTAATTTATCAACATCAGCATGTTCCACTAATGCCTGTCCAGCATCTTTTCCTAAACCAGTCACTATATTTAATACACCAGCAGGTAGCTTTGCTTCATCAGCAATCTCTGCCAGTGCTAATGCGGTGAGTGGCGTTATTTCTGAAGGTTTTAGAATGATTGAACAACCTGCAGCTAATGCTGGAGCGACTTTCCATGCGGCCATCAGCATGGGGAAATTCCAAGGAATAATAGCTCCTGCCACGCCAAGCGGCTCTTTTATTGCTTTTGAGCTAAAGCCCGCCTCTGGTAATTCAATGGCTTGCTCTGATGTGTTATCAAGTTCTTCGGCTAAACCTGCATAAAACTCAAACGTCGCGGCTGTATCTTCAATATCCCATTTAGCTTCAGGGTAGGGTTTACCATTATCGAGTACTTCCAGTTTTGCTAGCTCATCTAAACGTCTGGTAATAATATTAGCCATTTTTCGCAAGTATACTGCGCGTTCAGCACCACTTAAACGAGGCCATGGTCCTTGATCGAATGCTGTTCGTGCCGCTTTTACCGCGGCATTAATATCGACACTGTTACCTGCAGGAATTTCAGCAATGATTGCTTCAGTGGCTGGATTAAGCACAGAAAATGTTTCACTTGTCGCCGATGAAACCCATGTCCCATTGATATAATGTTTATTTTTCATGATTGAAATACACCTTACTGGCTAAATATTTAATTTGTGATTCGTCGGGTGAGTATCAGGTTGATTGCAAAATGGTATAAAATGCCCGCACGTCACCTGTTGCTCTCCAATTACATAAAACGCCTTGTGGGACAAAAAAAGCATCGCCGGCGGTAAAAAAATGCTCTTGACCTTCTGGTTCTGTGATGACAAGTGAGCCTGATTGTAAATAAATGAACTCGTTGCGAGGGAAAGGCTGCATTTTTGTTATAAATGCTTCGCTTTGCCAAGTGCCAGCCATGAACTTACCCGTATGATCTATATAATCATGCTGATACTTTTGCTCCGCTGCTTTTCCTTTGATCACAAAAGGTTTTTGTTCGATTCTGTCCCTAGTAGTATCTTGAATGGCTAACTGTTTTGAGTGATTAGCTTGAAGCTTAATAATGGACTCAACGACAGGTGTTACGGGAATGTCTTCTTCAGGATGTTCTGAAATAACAAAAAATTTGCGTAAATAACCTGTTTGATGCCACTGACAATCGTAACCCTTTGGAATAACAAATGCTTCACCTGCTTGCACTTGTTCCATCGAACCTGTTTTACTATTCTTTATCTCTACGTCTCCCTCAAGTAAATACATAAACTCGTCGCAAGAATAGGGCGCCGAGGCTTCAATCATAGTTGAAGTATCCCAGACACCAATATAAAGACCTAGGCTATCATCTTCATAATAAACATGAGTATGTTGAACTGGCAATTCTGACGCGAACAGCTGGGCATCTAATTCATCACGCACATCGCCAAAACCTTGAGGGCTAGGGCTTAATCTAATAATTTTATGGTTCAACATAGTTTGTGCTCTCTTGTTGCTGTATTGCAAAGGGCGACGCTGATATAGCGCGCCGCACTTTGTTCTATATTGCCAGTGCCAAGTTAACTTGGGAATGCAAAAGTAGCTCCTTCACGCACGCCACTGGAAGGCCAGCGTTGGGTGATGGTTTTACGTTTAGTGTAAAAGCGAACGCCATCAGGGCCATAAGCATGTAGATCACCAAATAATGAGCGCTTCCAACCACCGAAACTGTGATAAGCAACAGGCACAGGTAAGGGTACATTAATGCCCACCATACCCACCTGAATGTTATCTGAAAAATAACGTGCGGCTTCACCATCTCGAGTAAAGATACAGGTGCCATTGCCGTATTCATGGTCGTTAATTAACTGCATTGCTTCTTGCATGGTTTTAACGCGCATGACTTGCAATACCGGGCCAAAGATTTCAGCAAGGTAGCTGTCCATGTCAGGGGTTATGCCGTCAATTAAGGTTGCACCAACAAAGAAACCCTCTTCATAACCTTTTACCTGAGGCTGACGACCATCGACAACGATTGTAGCCCCCTGATTTTTAGCGCTGGTGACATAGCCTTCTACTTTGTCTTTGTGTGCTTGGGTAATTACCGGACCAAAATCATTACTGGCATTGTCATGAGCACCTACACTTAAGTTGTTCATCGCTGCCGCCATTTTTTCCACTAAGGCATCGGCAGCTTCATCACCAACGGCAACAGCCACAGATAATGCCATACAACGCTCACCTGATGAGCCAAAGGCCGCACCGAGTAATTGATTTACTGCATTGTCCATGTCGGCGTCGGGCATAATGATGGCATGATTTTTCGCCCCGCCCAATGCCTGACAGCGTTTACCATTAGCATTTGCGGTGGCGTAAATGTATTCAGCAATAGGTGTTGAACCAACAAAGCTCACCGCTTTAATGCGTTCATCAGTTAATAAAACATCGACAGCTTCTTTATCACCGTTAACCACGTTCATTACCCCATCAGGTAGCCCTGCTTCTTTTAATAACTGCGCGATATATAGAGTTGAACTTGGATCGCGCTCTGAGGGTTTCAAGATGAAGCAATTACCGCAGACAATCGCCAATGGGAACATCCACATAGGTACCATGGCTGGGAAGTTAAACGGCGTGATACCAGCAACAACACCTAACGGCTGAAACTCACTCCAGCTATCGATATTTGGGCCAACATTTTTACTGTGTTCACCTTTTAGTAGTTCAGGCGCACCACAGGCGTATTCTACATTTTCAATGCCGCGTTGCAGTTCGCCCGCTGCATCGTGTGATATTTTTCCGTGCTCTTCACCAATTAATCGGCAGATAGTATCAGCATGTTGTTCTAACAACTCTTTGAAACGAAACATCACCCGTGCACGTTTTATTGCTGGAGTATTGCGCCATTCAGGAAAAGCAGCCTGAGCCGCTGAAATGGCCTGTTCAACGGTTTGCTTTGACGCTAACGCGACTTTTTTTTCTGCCACTCCGGTAGCAGGGTTAAATACTGCTTGAGTGCGTACGTCATTACTGACCATATCGCCATTAATTAAATGGCCTATTACGTTTACTTCATTCATAAAACTCTCCGAGGCGGGCTGATAATCCTTTTGAGACAAGCCCATAGTTAATTTTTTTACGCTATTTCATTAAAAGTTTCGCCCAGCGCGCTGAGCAATGAGTCTATTTCTGCGCGCTCACTGGTAAAGGGCAGACCAAGCTGGATGGTCGAGCCGCCATAACGGACATAAAATCCTTTTTGCCACATTTTCATGGCAATTTGATAAGGGCGTAATGCCGGCTCACTAGGTACGGGGTCGATAGTAAAACCGGCGGCAAACCCATAACTACGGATATCAGTCACGTGCTTACACCCTTTTAGGTTGTGAACAGATTCTTCAAAATATGGGCTGTGGTCTTTTACACGTTCAATAAGGTTGTCTTGTTGCAAAACGTCTAAGGCGGCAAGTCCGGCTGCACAGGCAACAGGGTGCGCAGAGTAGGTATAACCATGGGGAAATTCCACCATATAGTCAGGGCCACCTTGCTCCATAAAGGTATCGTAAATTTCCTGTTTAGCAATGACAGCGCCCATAGGAATAGTGCCATTGGTCATCTGTTTAGCTATGTTAATCATATCAGGGGTGACGCCGAAAGCTTCTGCCCCAGTATTGGCTCCCATGCGACCAAAAGCACAAATCACTTCGTCAAAAATCAACAGAATATTGTGTTGGTCACAAATCTCACGTAAACGGTTTAAGTAACCAACCGGCGGCGGGATGACACCTGCAGAGCCCGCCATTGGCTCAACGATCACCGCGGCAATATTTGATGCATCGTGCAGCGCCACTAACTCAAGTAGTTCGTTCGCTAACTCAACGCCTGTTTGGGGTTGACCTTTCACGAATTTATTTTCATCTAACATGGTATGGCGTAAATGATCGGCATCTACGGCTGTGCCGAATAATGAACGATTAGGGCCAATACCGCCGACTGAAATGCCACCAAAATTAACGCCGTGATAACCCAAGCCGCGACCAATCAATTTGGTTTTGCTCGCCAAACCTTTTTTTCGCCAGTAGGCGCGTGCCATTTTTAGTGAGGTTTCTGCTGATTCAGAGCCAGAGCCGGTATAAAAAACCCGATTTATGCCTTTGGGCATAAATTCAACGATTTTCTCTGCTAGCTGAAAAGCTTTAGGATGAGAAAATTGAAAGGCCGGCGCATAATCTAATTGTTTGATTTGCTTACTCACCGCTTCGGTAATTTCAGGACGGCTATGACCAGCGCCGCAACACCAAAGACCAGATAAGCCATCAAATATTTTTCGACCATCAGCATCGGTGTAATAATTTCCCTCTGCAGAAACGATGATGCGTGGATCTTTTTTAAAGTCACGGTTTCCAGTAAACGCCATCCAGTGTGCATCAAGTTGTGCCTGACTTATGCCGTGGTTGCTTTGGTTGTTCATATTTGACCTCAATTGGCTAAGGTTAGGATTAAGTTGACTCTATTATCACCATCCTGTTAAATTATTAAATACATCTTTTTTTAACGATAGTTATCTAATAGGTTACTTATTGGAGAGTAATGAATAAAATAAAAAACATCCTGCCTCACCGACTTGGCGACTCTCATATTCGGATATTACGTATTTTTAAAGCGGTTATTGAATCTGGAGGATTTGCGGCTGCAGAGGCCGAACTTAACATCAGTCGTCCTGCGATTAGTAACGCAATGTCTGAATTAGAATCGCTATTGAACATGCGCCTGTGCCATCGCGGTAGAACAGGATTTTCTATTACCGAGCAAGGTGAACATGTTTATAACGCGACCTTGCAGCTATTAGGCAGTTTAGATACTTTCAAGTCACAAATTAATGCGATTAACACTAAGTTGGTTGGAGATTTAAATATCGGTATTACTGATAACTTGGTTACCAATCCACAAATGCGTATTACCAGATCGCTTAGTACGTTCAAGCACCGTGCACCTGAAGTGATCTTTAATATTCAGATGATGCCGCCTTACGACATTGAAAATGCCGTATTAGAAGGCCAGCTTCATATTGGCGTAGTGCCTGATTTACGCGCTTTATCAGGACTAAATTATCTTCCTTTATACAAGGAAAAGTCCTTATTATATTGCAGTGCTCAGCATCCATTATTTAATCAAGATCTTAATACCATTAGTGATTATGCGCTGGAAAAATATGACGCAGTGTTGCCTTGTTACCCACAACCTGTCGAAATTAAACAACAACAGAAACGATTTAAGGCCTCGGCAACCTCTACCGATCGTGAAGGTATTGCATTTCTCATTCTTACAGGACGTTTTATAGGTTTCTTACCCACTCACTTTGCTGAACGCTGGGTGGTACAAGATTTGTTGCGCGCTATCGAACCTCACAAACGTAACTTCTATACTAATTTTTCTGCCATCACTCGAAAGGGCGCTCGCCCCAATTTAATTACTGAAGCTTATTTAGAAGAGTTACACAAAACAGCCTAGTACCTCTACTCTCTGTTTAGCAACCTCGCATAATAAAATGGCTTAAGATTTGTGTCTTTTATTTTCTTCAGTAAATAATGATAAGTAACCAATACTGTAACTAACGTTTAAAAAAATGGTATTTATTAAAATATATAGGGGGTCAATACTCTATCAAAGGGGACAAATATAGTGACAATTGTAAATAACCAAGTAAAGCTGGCAAAAACAAAGCACGACTCAATACCCTCTTGATGTAGCGTATAAAAAACTAGATATGTTTGAACACTTGGTTTTTTTTCGCTTGTTTAGTTAATCCATGATGCAACGAAAGGATAAATAATGAGACTTTTTAAGAAAGCAACAGTAACAGCAATGGCATTGTTAAGTGCCGGAATATTTGTAAGTAGCGTTAGTGCTAGTGAAGAACAAGTAGTCAAAATGTACAACTGGTCCGATTATGTTGCCGAAGATACATTGGAAAACTTTAGAAAAGAAACCGGAATTCGGGTCATTTATGATGTATTCGATAGTAATGAAGTACTCGAAGCCAAACTGCTATCAGGCCGATCTGGTTATGATATTGTAGTGCCGTCAAACAGCTTCTTAACCAAACAAATTAAAGCGGGTGTATATAGTAAATTAAGCCGTGATAAGTTAACTAATCATAATAATTTAGACCCTGAGCTAATGAGTAAGCTGCAATCAGCCGATCCTGGCAACGAACACTCTGTTCCTTATTTATGGGGTACCAACGGTATTGGTTATAATGTTGCGCAAGTAAAGGCTGCACTAGGTGATGATGCACCTACTGATTCACTAGAGCTTATTTTTAACCCTGAATATGCTGAAAAATTAGGGGAATGTGGCTTAGCTGTTCTTGACTCACCAGATGAAATGATTCCACAGGCGTTGTTATATTTAGGGCTTAATCCAAACAGTCACAAGGCAAGCGATTATAAGGCCGCGGGTAAATTGTTAGCTAAAATACGTCCTCATATTACTTACTTCCATTCTTCACGTTACATTTCAGATTTAGCTAATGGTGATATCTGTGTTGCTTATGGATTCTCAGGCGATGTATTCCAAGCGAAAGCCCGTGCAGAAGAAGCCGGAAATGGACAAATAATTGAATACAAAATTCCTAAAGAAGGGGCAAATCTTTGGTTTGATATGCTGGCAATCCCTAAAGATGCACCTAACAAAGAAAATGCCCATAAATTTGTTAATTATCTATTACGGCCGGATGTTATTGCTGGCATAACTAACTATGTTGCTTATGCAAATGGTAATTTGGCTTCGACTAAGTTAATCGATAAAGAAGTTCGTGAAAATCCAGCTATTTACCCTACTGACGAGGTAATTAATAATCTGTATGTACAGCAAGTTCGTCCGCTGAAAGCGCAACGATCTATGACCCGTATTTGGACTGCAGTGAAAACAGGTCGAAAATAAACTCAATGGGCAAGTCATGGCTTGCCCACTTAATGTAATCTCGATGTCTTAAATAAGCTTCTACCTTAAGCTTGTTTAAGACCTTTTGGTTCAATAAGGTGAATATCTTGTTGTGGGAATGGGATAGTAATTTTTTCTTGTTCGAAGGCTAAATAAATCGCTTTATAGGCACTATATTTTGCAGCGTACAAGTTGGTCGTCGGTATCCAAAGTCTAATACCAATGTTAATAGCGCTGTCAGCAAAAGCATCGATACCTACCTGCATACGTACTTCATCAGTATAGACATCAAGTTTGGCTAATGTACGTTCAATAAGCGCGACAACCTCAAGCGGGTTGTCTTGATACGAGATACCAACAGAGAGTTTTAATAAAGTATCTTTTCTAGAGTTAAGCACCACTTCACCGACAATATGCTTGTTTGGAATGGTGATTTCAGCACAGTCCTCATCTTGGATAATGGTGTAAGCTAGTTGTACTTCTTTAACTATGCCTGTAACGCCCTGTACTTCAATAGTATCTCCTACAACAAAAGGGCGAATAATAATGATGTTAAAGCCTGCAGCATAATTGGCTAATAAACCTTGTAAGGCTAAACCCGCACCTAATGAAATGGCGCCAAGGGCGGCAATAAACGGCGTAACACTAATGCCTATTTTACTTAATGCCATGATACTTATCATCACCATCACTACCATTCTGGAGGTGCTGGCGATAAAGCGACTTAACGTTACATCGAGTTTTTTCTTTTCACAGAGGCGTAATATTGCTCTCGATATTTTACCCGCGACAATATAACCCAATATAAATATTATTAAGGCGCCAATTAGTTGAAAACTATAGTTGGTAAAAAAATCGATAATGATGTTATAAATTTGTGAGGCTTGTTCAATTTCATGGCGCAATAATTCAGCAGGCAGATCGACGGCTTGCTGCGCTGTATCGGATATGCTGTTGCTCAGGCTTTCAGTATTCTCTGTTTTTGGGTCTGTCATAATGTTATCCATTGAAATATAGCTGTGGTATTAAATTCAGAATAAGGTTGATTAAAAACGGTAACCTAGTTGCATCATAAACTGTTGTCGATCACTAAAGGCTAAGTTGGTTTCGGCAATAATTGCCCATTCTTCGGTAATATTCCATTGTGCACCAATAAGATAATTCCATGGTGAACTGGCATGTTGATCTATAAGTACCGCGACTTTATTACCCAGTGTTGAGACTGCTAGCTGTTGTTTGATGTCTTGTTTCATGGCGCCAAGCCAAATCTGTCCTTGGTAGATGCCAATACTGCCATTCCATCCTAAACGTGTGGAATACACTGTTTGTTCTGATTTTTCTATGGCGATATTAATGTCGGCTTCGGTATAGTTTACATCAAACATGCCAAAAAAATCACCGTAACCACCAGCGATGGTTGTACCATAGCCTAACACTGTGCCATGAAAGTCTAAGCTAGTTGGAATGCCCTCCGCGCCGACTAAACAATGGCCTGGCACAGGGCCTTGAAAAGGTAAGTTAATACTGGTGCAACGTTTATCATTTAGGCCATTGCCTATACCAGCTGCTGCTAGTAGTAATGTGGGTAATTCAAGCTCTACGTCTAGTTCAAGCTCTGCAGTACCCTTTGTTTTTCCTACTATGCCGTAAACATTCCAAAAGGGTAGGATCCACGCATCAAAGCGTAAATTATACGTTGTGTCGGAGACTTTTAAATTTTTCGCACTAATTGAATTATCAATAAAGTCATTTATGATTTCGCTTTGCTGGCCATCAATTTCTAAGCCAATTTCAGATACTGTGAAAGGTTGTTCTTGCGTTAAGCCTACGAGTGAAATACCAAAAGGCAATGGTAATAAATAACCCGCTTCACGGGCTTCTTTACCTAAAATAGGAAGGAAATCTGACCAGCGATTTCTAGGCGGTAAGGCCTCTGGTATCACTAATTCATAACCAACACTTGAGTTAGGGTTTTGTCTGTCACTGACTTGTTGCTTGTAACTTTCATTGATTTTGGCTTCACTGCAGTATTGCGCGCATTGACTTTGCTGTTGCTCTGAGAGTCTGATGGCTGATTCGTTGTTGGACTGTGCCTCTGTGCTGTTTTTATCTACAGTTGCTAAAGCTTCAGTGTTAGTTTCTGGCTCAGTAGCTTGTGTAGATAAGCTAAGCAAAGCGCAAAATAAAAAACTAATGAATAATAAATAGTTAGCCATGAAGAATATTTTCCATAATATGTGTGGTTACTTGTTTATTTTATACCGTTCTCTCTTAATCCGCACAGATCTAATGCTGAGAGAAAATTAGTGCGGTAATTCTGGCTTAACATTCCCTTTAATCATCATTTAACAATTCAGTGATGCAATTAATTTGCTCTGTTAATGACGCAACTTGCTGTTCTAACTCGTTTACTCTTTGTGCGAGAGACGTTTGCTCTTCTGCAGGCATTACTTCAGTTTGAGCACTGCTCACTTGAGCAAAACTGGTCTCGTCTACATCTGAAAGCAAATGCACATAACGAGACTCTCGTTTACCAGGTTCACGTTCAAGTTTTCTGATTAATGTTTGGCCATTTAAGTCCTGCAACTGATTTAAGGTGTTTTCCATCTCACTCACGTCAGCAAAGTCAGCCAGTCTGTTGGTGCGGGTTCTTAATTCACCAGGTGTTTGTGGGCCTCTTAACAATAAAACACAAATAACGGCGCGTTGTTGAGGGGTAAACTTCAAATTGCCAAATTCGGTATCACAAAAACGGTGAAAGTACTTATTAACGCGAGTTGATGCTTTTTGGTCGACCATTAATTGATTCATTTGCACCAGTTCATCAACAACATTTTGCACATCGCTTTCTGATAGTGACATTACCGGCTCACGATTACTTTTTTGATTGCAGCCGGTGGTAATACCATTTAACGAGAGAGGATACTGCTCAGGCGTGGTGGTTTCTTTTTCAAGCATTACGCCAATAATGCGGCATTGTTCTGGGGAAAGTGTAATCATGGTGAAGGTACCTTTATAAAATGACTACTAATGTTATAGCAAGCTATATGTCTCATTACTATATTGATGTGTTTGATTGCTCACAAAAAAGCCATAGTTAAGGGATTACTTAACTATGGCTTTTTTTGTGATTCAAGTACGCTTTGGGATTATTCTATATTCGCAATCTGCTTATAGACTTTAAAGTTATGGTGCAGTCGTAGAATGGCTTTGGAGCTTCTTAGGTGTGTTGTTTCTTTATTTGCCCACCATTTTGCCCACCAAGTGGGCAGTGATTTATAATATAGGTAGAAATATTATAAATCGACAGTAAACATTATAGACTCTAAATATATTAGTAATTGTGATAGAGCAAAAACTGATCATAGAATATAGATAAAGTAATTATTTAGACAATAATATTTTCTTCGTATAATTCTAATATCTTTTCTGTCAATGCTATGATTTTATCATGCTCAAGATAATTATGGAAAATATCATGAGAGCGAGACCCTTTTCTGCGCACATGACGTGATATAGCTCTTTCAAGTTTCCGAGCAGAATCTCTGTCACTTAAGTCACTTATTTTTTCAACTTTAGATAATAATGGAGCCCATCTTTCACTTTCTAAAAATGAATTAAGATTTAAGTAGTAAATAAATGGCTCAACCAAAATATATCCTTTTTCTCCAATATTTGTTTTAAACCTATTTATTCTTCCAGGTGGTGCAAACGGATCATCTTCTACAATAAAAAGGCAATTAGAATTAAGTCGAGATATATTGTCTATTAACTTTTTAGAGCCAAAACCCCCGAGAGAAATTATATTAACACCTTCGAAAGGGAGCTTATCTCTAATGAGTGAAATAATATAATCAAAGAAAACTTCATCTTGGTTGCTTTCAACTAAAATAACTAATTCGTTTGCACTACCCTTTAGTGTTTCTTTATCTTTCTTTTTCTTATTTATACTTGTTTCAATTTTCTTATAATAAGAATTAATCCCACTAATTTTTACAGCTCTTTTAAATAAAGGTAGCCAAGAGTTCTTAGCGCCCCATATGATAGGTAGAGATATGTTGGGAGTATTATAATAAAAAGCAATTAGAGCACCAATACCCCCGTAACCCAAAGGATCTGTGCTAGATATTTTTCCATAATATTCTAACCGACTTTTTGCATCTGCACGTTCCTCATGGGGAATACCGTTATAAAATGGAGCATCGAGACTATTGACTGTATCTAGTTCCGTATATTCAAAAGCACTAAAAACATGTGCTTTAGTGTTATCTGATATATCTTTAATTCCATCTTGCATACCAACAGCAGTTAGGAGAAATATATTCTTTACACCAAGAGGAGTAACCGATTTGGTTAATTGTTTTATCTCTTCTGTTGCTTGTTGGCCTGTGCCAACAATATCATCAACTAAAACTATATTGTCAATCAACCCATCTTCTAAATAATTTATTGAATCTTCACCCATAAAATTATCTTCTGAAAGTTCATTAATTATTCGAAAGTTATATCCAATCATGGCTCCACTTTTAGCCCCGTCACCTATTCCCGCAAATAAAGTATTCTTATTGGTTATTTTCGTTCCTTTATCTATGGCCATACGCTCTAATTTACTATAAGCAATGGTTAAAGCAGTATTTAAGTCCTCAAAGCCTATTACATTTAAGTTTCTAATTATCCGAATTCCAAGGTCTATGTCTTCATTATCGAATTGCATTAACCAATTGAGAACTTCTCTGAGTTCTTTTTCGACTGGCCAGTTTTCAACTATCTGAGCAACTTCATCTATACGTTGAGAAAGAGATACTGGATACTTCATGACAAGAGTAATTCCTTTTTTTGTTGTCTTTCTAGAGTTAAGTTAGGGATTTGATATATCAATAGCTATCACCTGCTTAAAATTTGAAAACTCTAGAATTTATTTGTTATGATTTTTAAACTTACCTAAATTGTAAAAATAACAGGTTTCCTTTTATTTTCAAATGGATAATTGATATTAGTATGAAGTATATGATTTAATCATACATTCATAATAACAAGTAATATCTTTACGTTATTATTTCTATAAACAACAAAATATAAAATTAGAGAGAGGATCAAAATGGAATGGAATACGGTTATGTCTGCAGTGCTAGCTGGCGGTATAGTAGGGCAGTTACTTACTCTACTTTGGGGAAATAGGTTAACAAGAAATCGCGAATATAACCGTTGGCTCGAAACTGAAAAGCATAAATTATATTCAGAGTTATTATCTGTAATAACAAATATTCCTAAACAGCAGATAGAATTAGATAACTGGACTTATCAGATAAGAGATTTATCACAAAGAATTCATATATTATTTGAGGGTGGTACGTCACCAAGAGAATTGAAATCAGCATTAGAATTAACATTCAAATTTGCTCAAGAAAAAAAAGACGGTACTGATGGCGCTAATTGGTCTGATGAATTTCGTACTGCAATTAGAGAGCTAAGGAAACAAATGTCTCTCAATATCAAGGTAAAGTAACTCTTAATCCGGTGGTGTTATGCGCATTCCAACTCTGAGTCTAATATACTAGCTAAAGCCTTGCTGTTGTTTAGCAAGGTTATATCTATTAAATAAGTTTATAGCGTAACTGTATTCAATTAATTTTGCATGATTAATTAATCCAAGAACATGTTCTAACATTCCGAAAACAGAATTGAATTTTTTATGCTCTGTATGAGTAATAGCACCAAATTTTTCAATGCATCGAATATGGTCTTCTAATTTTTTTTTATATGCTTTTGTAAGTTTCGGCGCATCATGATCTACATTCAGCCCAAGTACAACTTTCCTTACACCTGGTGGAATAATCTTAGTTTTCAATTTTTTAGCTGCGTAGCCATTAGTTCGTAATACTAAAGAACAGTAATCAATTAATAATTTTGAACACTCTCTGCTAAAAGCTTTGTCATGAGAAGAGAAGCATAGATCGTCAGCATATCTAGTATATGTAAGATTATTATTTTCTGAAAATTTTTGGAATATTTCATCAAGGTCATTAAATATTAAATTGGATATTGCAGGGCTTGTGGGAGCGCCTTGGGGTAATTTACCAAAATATTTAATACTTTTTCGGCCGTAAGGTAACGTATTAGTATCAGTATTATAATTTATCCATTTCTTTGATATTCTCCGGTTCATAAAGTGTGGGTCTATAGTACAAATACGGGCGAATTCAAAAGATAATAACGGCTTATATCCAAGCTTCCTGAATAGTTTATAAACCACAACCTCAGATACAGAATCAAAAAAGTTCTCAATATCCATTTTAATAAGCCATTTTGAACCACAATGCTCTTTGGCAGCATCATATATTGAAGCTTCTGAATGGTATGAAAAGCATCGCCAATGAGGTTTAACATTAGCTAATACATGTTTGTTTAGCCAACGTTGTACATCTTTTAATTCATCTATTGGAGCAGAGATATATCTTTGTCCTCCACTTCTTTTTGCAATAGGATAAATATTATAAGAGTCGGTTTGTCTACGAATAACCTTACGAAGATAATCGTAACTTGCGCCCGAGTAATGGCAAAGATGTCCTAAGCTATGGATATAAAGTTGGAATTTGCTTTTTTGAAAAAGTGATGAATTACTTATGGATAAAAGGCTACTTTTTGAAAAGCCTTGCTTAAGTCCATCTTTTACATAAATATGAGTCGGTCCAATTGCCATAACACTACCTTTGATGCTTGCATATACTGCTAAAGTAAAATGACCGAGGCTACGACCAAGTTTTGGTTTAGCAGTAAACGCGTATTAAAGCGAGGCCTTTTCCATAGCTTCAAGTTCACCTTAAAGCAAAATTGTATTCAAGAGCTAGCTCAACAATACAATTCAATTAACAATTAGTTAATTGAGAACACTGTAAGCGATACTTACAATGCACCACACGTAAACCGCATGGTTAACACTAGTCTTTAGGGCTCATGGCCCGACTCAAGCTGCTAGGGTAATAGTTATCTTCATTATTGGCAATTACTTTTAACTGATTATTATTATTTAAAAAATTGAATTCTTTTTCCCCGTTTTCAGTTAAAGATAACTTGAGGTTAGATTCACTTAGCCACCCAAAATCTATGCCTCTATTTTTACAAAGGTTCAATTGAGAATCAGTTCCAGAAAAAATATCATTGATATAATTTATATTATTATTTGGGTGAGACTTAACAATATAGAGTAGCTCTTTTAACATTCTCACTACTGAATACATTATTTTTATCTCAGCTAACTCTACTTTTAAAGCTTCTATTAGTGCTCTTCTTGGGAACAGAGCTTTCCAATTTTTTATCTTGGCTCTCAATGCTCCCTCTTTAGGTATCAAATTAGATTTATTTCTATATAGAATCGCAGGTAAATTATTAGGTGCAGAATGAGAAAAAACCACTTTGACGGGGTCATCACCATAACCGATTGGAAACTCTTCTTTTTCATCAGCATACCTTTTACATAGGTCGATTATCTTTATGTTATTAATATCGAGCATAGGGCATTGATTTAAAACATTCAGGCTAGATCTTGGGTGTCTATTACACCAACCCTGTAAAAGCATACTTCCCTTTGCAGATCCCATGTAACTTACTATATGTATTTTGATTAACTTCCCGGACAACCAGCTTTTGATTGTAGGGTGAAGATAAATAGATTCTATAAATTCTTTTGTTCTGTTACCTGAGCCGATTAAATCATCAACAACTATCAGAGAATTAACCCGCTCAATCCTTAGGTTATTAATAGTAGGAATCATTCCATTACCTTCAGGTGAAATTACTTTTTCTTTATTTCTCCTCCCTAATTGAGTGATTAAATTGGAAACAAATGCTTCACTCCCTAAAGATGCATTACTTGGTTGAATTGTAGGACCTAAATTATCGTCATCTAAAGGAAAGTAACTCTCTTTGTTTGAGTCAGCAACTTTTATTAATTCCCGAACAGGAAATATAGCTACTTTTTTATAGTTTTTGATTAAGTCACTTATACATGTTCCTAATGAAAGGATAACTTCATCGGTATTTACAAATACAAGCTGGTCCAAAAGACTTTCAGCTGTTTTTCTATCCTCTTTCAAAAATTGATTTAACCAATTTTGAGTACTAGGGATGGAAGATATTTTCATTTTATAAGACTCTATTATCATTTTAAGTTTGTTTGATAAATTTTATCGTTAAACTATTTATCAGCCAACTTCAACAAATCAAAAACTAACCTCGAAAAGCCATTAGCTTTATCTGGATTTGATAACAACTGCATCATTTGGTTTTCATGAGCTTCACCGCTATCCATAATTGCGTCCATTAAGGCTTTAGGGAAGTCTCCTAACATAGCTTGTTCAGAGGTGTTGTTATCTATCTGCTTCATCACTAGCGTATTTTCTTTCACCTTATCTTTAATGGTATATAGATAATTCACCATATCCTGATCGGTCAGCATATCAGTGATAAATAATTCATTAAGCTTAGAGATGATTTGAGAAAGAAACTCTTCTTTAGGGTCTTTAGCTTTGGCTGTACCCACAGCATCACCGGGTACTAATTCATAATCTGCCGCATCTTCTTTTAATTGAATATCTTGCTGGCGTATTTTTGATAATCGATAATGACTCATCACAACATTGCTTAAATCAATGTCACTTTCTTCAGACACTATTTCACGTAGCATAGGGCGAAGGTTACGAGCATAAAGGCATAATTTTTCTAGCTCCTTATCATCGTAATCGACAATTTGAGACATAAACTCATAGAAGCGTACGAATGTACCCAAATCCTTTTTAAATATCTCTAAAGCGTCTTTTTCCTGCTTACAATCTTTAAAACTGTTCTCAGCATTAGCCATTAATACGGCATCACCCGTTTTTTTGGTGCGTTCGAACATATCTCTGGCTTGTTTGTATGCATCGATCGCAGACTTATAGCGTTTTTGCCAACGCTCAACAGCAGGTTTACAAATGTTTGCTATAGCGGCGTTACTTTTACTTTTAACAAAAAATGCGTTGCAGAATTGCTCTACTTCTTGCCATTGAAAAATTCCTGACGCACGTAATTTGTCTCGCAAATCAAAAATAAGATCAGGGTCAGATACGTCAGCTAGCTCAGCTGTTTGAAAGTAGGGCTGGAACGAAGTGAGAATATCTTCAGGTTCATTGAAAAAATCCAGTACATAAGTGCCTGTTTCAGCTTTACCAGGGAATGTACGATTTAAGCGAGACAATGTTTGTACACACTCAACGCCGCCGAGTTTTTTATCAACATACATCGCGCAGAGTTTAGGTTGGTCAAAACCCGTTTGAAACTTATTCGCAACTATCATTACCTGGTAATCATCACTATCAAAAGCCTTACGCATATCACGGCCTTTGAGGTTGTCATTCATATTCTTTTCGGTGAACTTAAAATCAACTAATGCTTCACATCCTGGGTCCTTATCAGAGAATTCAACTTCCCCAGAGAATGCGACCATGGCATGTATTTTTTGATAACCTTTTTCTACAATGTATTTATCAAAGCCTTGTTTATATCGAACGGCTTCTTTACGTGAGCTGGTGACAACCATAGCTTTAGCTTGTCCGCCGAGTAGTCCCATCACGTTATCTTTAAAGTGCTCAACAATAACCTGTACTTTTTGGCTAATGTTATAGTCATGCAAGCGCACCCACTGATTAAGTTTTACCTTAGCCTTTTTACTTTCAACTTCTTGATCAGTACCTTCCATTTTCATTGCGAGGTTATAAGCAACTTTATAGTTGGTGTAGTTTTTCAATACATCAAGGATAAAGCCTTCTTCAATGGCTTGGCGCATACTGTACACATGGTACGCTTCAGGCTTATTCTGCTTAGATGGCGCTTCATCAGGCTTAGGTAAACGGCCAAACAGTTCAAGTGTTTTGGTTTTAGGTGTTGCGGTAAACGCCAAGTAGCTTAAGTTACTCGAAGCACGACGTGAAGCCACCGTAGCATCTAAAATATCTTCGGTAGTGAGCTCTTCATCAGCGTCTTTGCCATGTAAAGAACCGTCAATCATTAATACTTCTTTCAGCTGGCGAGCCGTACTGCCTGTTTGTGAGCTATGCGCTTCATCGGCAATAACTACAAAGTTACGCTCTTTTAAGCTAACGCTATTTTCTATGGCTTTTAACACAAACGGAAAGGTTTGAATGGTAACGATAATAATTGGCTGTGAATTTTCTAAAGCGTCAGCAAGTTTCTCTGATTTAGAGCCATTGCCTTCATCGCGGTTTATTCTGCCTACCATGCCTTCTACAGAAGTAAATTGAGATATTGTTTCTTGTAGTTGGTCATCAAGTACCGTTCTATCTGTGACAACAATAACAGAGTCAAATAGCTTGTTACCCTGGTCGGTATGAATAGCTGATAATTGATGTGCAGACCAAGCAATAGAATTTGATTTACCCGAACCAGCACTATGTTGTATCAAGTACTTATGACCAGGGCCTTCAGTGCGAGCAGCATTCACTAGTTTACTAACAACATCCCATTGATGATAACGAGGGAATATTAAAGTCTCTTTTTTGTATTTTCGGCCTTCCCAGTCTTCTTTTTCTTCTATTTGTAAATGCACAAAACGAGCAAGGATATTTAGTAGGTTATCAGGCTGTAAAACCTCATTCCATAAATAGTCAGTGGCGTATTGATTAATATTTTCAGGTACATCATTACCAGCACCACCTTCACTTGTACCTTTGTTAAAAGGTAAGAAATAAGTATCATCACCTTCTAGGCGTGTTGCCATATAGACTTCATATTGGCTTACTGCAAAATGTACTAAAGCACCGCGTTTAAAAGTTAATAACGGTTCAGGCTTCTTGGTGGCAGGGTCTATAGCAATGCGGGTGGTTTTATACTGCTTAATTGCATTTTGAACAGCCTGTTTAAACTCTGATTTAAGCTCAAGCGTTACTACGGGTAGGCCATTAACAAATAGCACTAAATCTATGCGCCACTTCTTCGCTCTAACACCATTTTCAGCTTCATGCTCATCAGTTGCCCAAGGTGAATAGACTAGTTCAGGCACTACACGTAATCGATTTTTTTGGTAGCGCGCCAGCGTATCAGGGTTTAAATCATGCTCAGGTTTGAACTGACATAAACTAAAGCGGGTGCCGCGATCACGTATTTCGTGTCGTAAAACGCCTAACGTACCAAAAGTACGCATATCTTTATTGGCCGCATTAGGGTCTGCTTTATTTAACTGTGAAGCAACACGTTCTAAAAATTTTTGCTCAGGGTTGGTAGGGTATAGCGCACAAAACTTTTGCCATTGAGTATCCTGGGTATCTTTTACAAAATCCAGTACATCTTCTTCATACAAGGCTAATTCACGATTGTAGTTCTCAGGCTTTCCTAGCAACCAACCATTAGCGACTAGCTGGCGTATCATATCGTTTTGAAAAATCACTTCTTGTGTTTTGTTACTCATGTTTATCCCTACTGCCTTGAGCTTATTCTTATTTGGTCGGCTTTTTATTCGTTAAGATTTTAACGGCATCAGCTAAGTCTTTATCAACTTGCGTTGGTTTTAAGTCAATTACCCGTCTAAATTTATCGTATTCTTGCTTAGCCTTTTGTATGACCTGCTCTTTAGATACTTTTCCTTTATGAGTTAATACATCAAAATCACTCAACTTAAGAAAGTCATTTAATTTATTAGCCCAATCAGCCATTTTCATTAATTTACCATTTTTCGCTTGTAGGTCAGCAAATTCAAGGTAAGACGTTACTAAACGATTTAAGGTATCAAGTTCATCTTCAGATAAGTAATTCTTTCCTACTATCACCTCTTTGCGTGTCGGTTCTTTCCCAGTACCTTTGCCAGCGTAGCTTGTTAATCCAAGATGCGGTTTATCGGCATCAATGCGTTGAAAAACTACTTCCGCAGCAGTATGACCATGTGCAGCCCAATGCATTTTGTTTTGAACTTGCGCAAAGAAATTCATGCTTTGCTGACTTTTACCGTCGTAATCGATACTAGTTGCATAGATATCACATACTTTAAGCCAGAACATTTTTTCTGAAGAACGTATATCACGAATACGGTTAAGTAATTCTTCAAAATATGGGCTAGATTCAGGCTGTTTTAATCGCTCATCATCCATCACAAAACCTTTAATCAAGTACGATTGCAAGGTTTTAGTGGCCCACTGCCTGAATTGAATACCTTCTTTAGATCTAACGCGATACCCAACCGCAAGAATAGCTTCTAAGCTATAGTGCTCAATTTCTCTTGTGACTTGTCTAGTACCTTCTTGTCGAACTATTCGGAATTTCCGAATGGTTGCGTTTTGTTCAATTTCACCATCGCTATAAATATTAGATAAATGTTCATTTATGGTAGGCACACCTTTTTGGTATAGCTCGGCAATAAGTGCTTGAGTAAGCCATAAGCTATCAGACTCAAACCGACATTCAACCTTAGTACTGCCATCAGCACTATTAAATAATATAAACTCACCATTAGGTGCTTCGGGTATTAAATTATCAGTCATTAATTACTCCGTTATTTTTCATGTTCTAGTGTTTTAGCTTCAGTTCGAGCTTTCTTCTTATCGAACTTGTCCTCTAATTTCGCCTGTGGTGCTTTTAAACGTTCTAATTTAGCTAAGCGAGGGAATATAGCTAATACCTCTTCAACAATATAAAACGCCAGCAGCAAATCATCTTCATTAACGTTATCAGAATGAGTACCTTCGTTACCTACTAGGCGTAATGTATTTAGAAAACTTGCTTCGGTTGGGTACTTGGTTTCCAATTCCTTGATTTGACGACCGAGGTTATTTCCCTTCATTCCTAATTCAAGGCAAAACTTCTCTATTGCTCGCCTCAATTTACTGGCTGATGCATTGGTATCGATATGGAAATAATTAAAAGCACCTAACAGTTCAAACTGGATTGATACTGGCACCACAGGGGATATTTCAAACATTGGCACAGGTACTGAGAAGTGATCAATTTTGAATAAAGAAGGCAATTGTTTTTTATCAGTATCTCTTTTAGTGTGTTCTTGAGACAACCCTGTTACTGCTATATGGTCATTGCAGCTGGCGCAAGCCATGAAGGCTGTAAATTTACAGAAGTGATAACTAGGTTTAACAACCTCACGGTAGGTCAAAATAGCAGCACCCATGAACCCTAATGCAGAATCGCTTCCCCACATTTTCTCAATGAGTTCTTCTTGTTCTGTGTCTCTTTCTTTTCTCTTGTCATTTTCCAAGTGGAAGTGGCGCGAAGCTATTTTCTTGTAATTGTCAGATACCTTGCGGCTAACAATACTGCTTTGATCTATTTTTAAAGTATCTTGATGGCAATAAGGGCAGGGTAAGTTGGGATATTTATCTAAGGCAACGAAGCCTAATATTGATTTCCATTTATCAGTGTTCACGAAGTAAATCCTTTTAACATCTCTATAATTTCTTTACTGAAAATAAAACTGAGTATTGAAAAGCACCCTAATAAATAAGGCGCTAATATGTCTAAATTTTCTCTATGAGTGAAAAAGCTAGAAACTTGATACTTCAATTCATAGGATAAAATCTTAAAATATGGTTTGAGGTTGATTTTGTTTACAGCGACAGGCTTATCTTTTTTCTTAACAGTGTTGCCTTTGATGCGCATTAAATTGACTGTTGCCCAACTTTCATAACCAGAGCCACTAAACCAAGTGTATTCAAAATTTCTTCCCAAGATATATGAGCAACGATACTTTGTCTTTATTCCTCTGCAGTCTTGTTGATAAATATCTCTTTCTAAACTTTCAGGTTGTAAATCATTAATTAAACCATCACTTTCGCCTGCTTCTTCATGATAGCGATAAAAATAATCGTCATTGAGCATTCTTTGGGTCCAGGCTTCATACAACTCATCATGGTATGGGCGAGCGTAGTTGTAGTAGCGGATCATTAGAAAGGCGATGGAGAGCAATAGTAAATAAGCAATACCATTTTGATTAGTGAAGGTAACCTTCATGATAAAGGTGTTTGCTTCTACCACTTTTGCGCCTGAGAAAGCAATTGCTAATAGAATGAGGGAAACCACCGTAAGTAATTTACGTTTAGCTTTTAATCCTTCATCAGCATCAATGCGCTGAATAAGTGTTAATGACTTTTCTGGCTCTACAGCTGCAGTGGGAATAGGTGCGACTATTGACACTTTAACTGCGTTATCCGCCATTGATAGCCCCTTGGCTCGATGATTTAGGAACCTGCCAGCTTCTTACATCTATTTTTCCAGTGACGGCTGCGGATATAAGGGCTGTGCGGCGTTCTTGTAATAGCCCAATAACACTCTCTTGTTTATCCAGCAAAGTGCTAAATTTCACGCATTGCCCTTCAATAAAATCAGCGATATCTTTAGCTTCATCATTAGGAGGAATAAACATTGGAAGCTTGCCAACATTCTCCTGAGTCATGGTTGGCATATAACTACCAGTATTGATCATAAAAATTCGTGCCTGCAACGCATCAGTATTTAAAAAATATGATACAAACCTAGAATCTATCTTAGATCTTTTAAGGAGAAGCATTTGAGGGTTAATAGTCATTGGGGAAGATACTTCAGATACCACAGCGACCTTCCCAAAAGACCAGCTTGTTTTAACTAGCATTACATCTCCCGGCTCAAGTATGATTTCCGGTGATTCAAAATACTTATCCCAACTTAAAAATACTTTGTTCTCTAAGTTAAACCCGCGAACATTAATATTAGAAGGACTCAATACTATCGCTCCCTCTCCTTCGTCAACAATATCATTAACGGTATAGCCGCGATAACCTATACGGCCAGTCATTTCTACTATCCATTTTACTTTACTAACAGTCCAATGCGCAGGCATCTCACCTAGCCACTCAACATTTGAATCGCACATGTGGGCGTTAGGGTTGAGTCCTTTGGTGACGGCATGACTGATCACGGCCTGGCGTTTTTCATTTAGCAGTTTTATCAGCTGTTGTTGTTTCTCAATCAAGGTGTCAATTTTGGCTGTTTCGTGGTCGAGGAACTGAAATATTTTTAACTGTTCATCTTTTTCGGGCAACAATAATTCTATGCGCTGAAATTCTTCAGGATCTAAATCCCACTGACTCACACGTATACCTTTAGAGCGTCTTTGGTATTGCGCGATATACATAGGATTTCGTAATAAGTAATGCACATACTTTGGGTGAGCCAAATCAAATAGTCTTCCTGAAGGTTGATAAACAAAGTACGCAGGACTAACTATGCCTTCATATTCAGAGATGGCAATAGAGCCCTGCCAAGTCTTCATTTTATTCATCACTAAATCATTAGGTTCAACAAGCTGATAAGGTGATAAATCTTCAGATGCTCTGTTATTGTTATCATCACGACTAGCTTTAGGTATTACGCCGTAATCTCGATAAACTGAAAGAAGCTCTTTGTCCGTTTGCTTTGTTCTTTTAATACGCCTAAACAAACGACCAACAGGAATAACCTTCCAATGCTTGGGAGCGCTACCTAACCAATCTGTATTGGTTTCTTTATACTCCGAGTATGCTTGATACCTGCTCATTAGGAGTGGATCTCTTGTAGAAGTTCCATAATGTCAGAAGTCACAGTATCTAAATCAATATCTATTTCGTTTAGATTTCTAGGCGGTTGATACTGATAAAAATGCCTATTAAACGGAATCTCATAGCCGATGATACCGACCTCTTGGTCTTTCTTGTCTTTCTTGCTGGCATCAATCCAGGCATCAGGTACATGGGGGTGCACTTCTTTTTTGAAGTAGTATTCGTTTAGCGTATCTACTGGTTGGCTTGGATCAAGGGCGACATTTTCATTATCACGCAAGCCACTATCGGCTTTGTATTCTATTGTTTGGACACCTTCTTTACCTTTACTAGAAAATAGGCCGTAAGTTGGAGCCGCCTTGGTATTTTTATGAACTTTCTTAATCACTTTTTCCGCTTCTGGGTTTTTCCAGCTAACAGCAGTGGTGATTAGTTTTTTCTCTTTAGACTCTAATTTCATATTAGCAGCTTTACAGGCTTTGTTTATTACAGGGTCAAAAGTATTCATATCATTACACTGCTCAGAGCTAATTCTTCCTTGTAACTGCTTAGCTTTTAATAATACTTGTAGCTGAGAAATCCACGTTTTTTTGTCTAATAGTTCTTTTATTTTTGCTTCTTTTAAATCACTGAAATGTACTTTAAAGTATGCTCTGATATCAGCTTCATGTTCGACCAATACTCCATAGTTCAGACAAGTTTTGCTGTCAGTCCAAGTTGAAGCGTAAGTTTTATAAATCCACTTCATCGGTGCACTTAACTGTTCGGCAACAAAACGCAATTCGGCAATACGTTCATCACTAAATTGATAACTTTCACGTAAGGGACGTTCAATGGTTATCCGGCGATAACCAAATTCATGATTAAAAAATATTTTGCTGGCGAAAGTTTTTGCTGCTACAACTTTCGGATTGGCTGATTGGCGACCGCGATTGCTTTTTATGTCTAAGGTTTTATCTAATTCACGGGCATCTACAACTCTAAAGTCACCAAAACTTCGGGTGATAGTGGCTATGTCATCTGCATTCATTTGCTTACGCTTCTCACCTAGATTTTTACGAATTTTTCCATAAAGGTGTACGGCATTAATCAGCTGCACTTTGCCCTTACGTTCAGCCGTTTTTTTATTACTAAGTACCCACACATAAGTAGCAATACCTGTGTTGTAAAACATGTCGGTAGGCAGTGCGACTATGGTTTCGAGTAAATCAGCTTCAAGAATATAGCGGCGAATTTCGGATTCACCTGACCCTGCTCCACCAGTAAATAAAGGTGAGCCGTTGAGGATAATACCGATACGGCCACCGCCCTCTGAAGCATCACGTAATTTACTAAGTAGGTGCATTAAAAATAATAAAGAACCATCAGATACTCTTGGTAACCCAGCACCAAAACGTCCATCAAAGCCTTTTAGGCTATTTTCATCTTTAATGGTTGCTTCAATTTTCTTCCAATCTACACCAAAGGGCGGATTAGATAACATGTAATCAAACTTGTCTGCGTAGAGTTGGTCGTTCGATAAAGTATTGCCGAGTTTAATGTTGGTAACATCTTGACCCTTAATCAACATGTCAGCTTTACAAATGGCGTAACTTTCAGGGTTAAGCTCTTGACCATAAGCACGCATAACCGCTTGCGGGTTTAATTCGTGTACGTATTCCATACCGGATGACAAGAAACCACCCGTACCAGCTGTAGGGTCGTAAATAGTACGAATAATGCCAGATTTAGTCAGAGCATCATCATCTTCCATAAATACTAATGAAGTGGTGAGACGGACAATATCACGTGGGGTGAAGTGCTCACCAGCCGTTTCATTAGAGCCTTCAGCAAAACGACGTATGAGTTCTTCAAAGGTTAAGCCCATATCGTGATTACTGATCGCTTTAGGGCTTAAATCGGTTGTTCTAACTTTTTGTACTACTTTCCAAAGTAAGTCGGCATCATTTAGCTGACCAATGAACTCACCAAAGTTGAAGTATTCGAATATTTCGCGGGCGTCTTTGGAAAAATCTTGAATATAGCTTTCAAGGTTAGTTTTAATGTCAGACTCACCAAGCTTAGACATATCCATTTTTGAGGTATTGAAGAAGCTTAATCCGTCAGTGTTACTTGCTGATTTTGTTGCGCGTAATAACATCTTTTCTTGCGCTTCTTCAGGCAGGTTCATCTTCTGCACTTTTTCATGTTCTGCAAGCACAGCTTCTTTACTTTCTTCTAATACACCTTCAAGGCGGCGTAATAAGGTAAAAGGGAGAATAATACGACCATATTGAGATTGTTTAAAGTCACCACGAAGGAGGTCAGCAATAGACCAACAGAAGGCTGCTAGGTTGTTAGGAGTTTGATTCATTGGATATTGTGGCCTTTATTCGGGAAAAATCACGCTAAAATTTTAGCGAGGTATTGTTAGGATAATAAAGCACTCTATCGGTCCTATAAAGGCATTTATACTGATTTTAAGTTATTAAGTTTGTTGGTTTAATTGGAATAACCTTGATTAGGTATAAAAGGGTTATTCCATTGAAAGTAATATACTCAATATCACATGTAACGGCCTCTTTGCTTTGCAGCAGATTTATTATTATTAAGGATTTCTTTTGCCATACGCAGCAGTACCTTATTTATTTTATTGCTAGTGCCATTTATTAATTCACTTACATAAGATTGAGTGATGACTAACCCTGATTTTGTTGTAATACCTGAATCTTTAAAGTGTTTAACTGTCCCTTTTATTGTTTTTTCCACAATGTATCTTGAGATGACTTCATCTTCGAAAATTATTTCACCCTTTATCAATGAATCCCTTATTGCATTGAGCTTTAATTCACTTTTTTTTACATCTTTAAAAGCTTTGCCTTTGTTGATTTCAAGTGAGTTGATCAGTTCACTAATATTTTTGTTTTTACTCATTATTATTGCTACTTCTTTGGTTATTTATTGATTGAATATGATTAATTTAAATTGTAAATTTTTAAGTGTAATTACATTGATTTTTTTACACATGCTCAAAGTTGTTATTTTTTAAAAGGTGCTATTTTATGAATGCCTGGCCCTTTTAACCTATTGATTAGTAGGAGTTAAATATTTAACACCCTAGGGGTATATTAATTTAAACTGCGAATTCGCACTTTTATAAACTGCGAAAATTATAAATTCGCAGTTAAGATTCGCAGTTTCATTAAGAGGAAATAACCCACTGACTGATGCTCTAAAAGACTATAGTGAAATTTTCTCTCTACCTTTGATTCCGTGTTTGTATGTGAAAGCTTGCAACTCCCTCGTACTTAGTTGACTAGCTAATAAAGCAATAGCTTCGATTGTAATTGAGCGATTTAAATATCTGTCCCACGGATCTACCATCCTTTTTCCTAGTTGCTGTAACAAAGCGGCTGTTTCATCAGATAATGTGACTGAATATTGGTGTTTTATACGTGCCATTTTAGTTTTCCTATAGTTTTATTTAACTGTTAGTTGTTTGAATTATTAATGAGCAATAAAGTATTTAATCTTTTAGCCTACTCGTTCCATAATCACTTACTCCACGAGGACGATTTCCTTTCGATTCATTTTTAGCTAAATAACTTAGCCGATAAATCACTCGTTGAATTGATTTACTATCGTCGCGTTTAATCATGTAACCATTGTTCTTTGGGTAATAAGGGCTAAAGTGGTTTAGCGAGTCACAGACAGAATCTATAACTTTTGCAAACCCAAATGATTTCCAAGTTTTATGGCCATTTAGAAATATTACGTAATGATAATGTGAAGTTTCAGCTGACTCTGTTTGCTCTCTAACCCACACATAGCCAATATCACATTTATACTTTTTACTTAATCTTCGGTTGAGCCTATCTCTAAATTTACTAATAATTTTGTTGTTATAAGTTTCAAGGCAAAAGCGTAGATCAAAGCGTATGGCAAAAACCTTTGAGTACCGCCTTAACATTTGAAATAGTTGGTCGGATATTTTGACCATTATTTTATTATTTCTACCTTCTTTAAATGACATTACTTGCCAGAGATACTCTTGATAGAAATAGTCTTCTGTGTGAAAAAAACAAGCCATAATATTAGTAATAACCTGCGTAAAAATTCATTGATAAATGCCATCGACATTCATTTATAAAAGGGCTTAGCTGATTTTTAATTAAATCTCTAAGGTGTAAAATCGACATCGTTACTTCACCTTCTTTCATGTTGTATCATCTGAGGATATAAAAAAAGGTAAGCAAGTTACCTTTTAAATATTGATGTAATCAAACTCCATTTAGCCAAGCTTCATAGTCTCCTTGGGCCCAGCCAATAGTACGATTGTTATATATAATCGGCTTAATAAAGGTTCCATTTCTTGACCACCTGTATAGGGTTACTCTGCTTACATTGAGCAGCCTTAGCATTTCATCAATTCGAATGATTCGCTGTACTGGATGGCGTTTGGCAACTACATTGCAATTGTGTTCTTTAGGTTTATTAGAAGAAAAAATCATTGAATAACTCCTTAGGCAGTTTGAAGTGATTGTACAAAGAGCAATAATTCACTAAGACGCCAGCCCACAGAATGGGTAGATAGCTTTACGCGCTTTGGAAATTGATTTTTTCTTTCAAGTTGAAAGCACATCGATCTGCTGATCGATGTGATTTGTTCACGCTCAGCTTCTTTGACAATTCGATCATAGATAGGCGCTACACCGATAGTTTCACGTAACTGTATAGCTGGATTTGGTTTGTTCATGTCATACTCACTTAGGTTTGTTTGTATTACTCTGTATTAAGTGGGATGAATGATAAAGATGAGGGATATAGAGGTATATAAACAAAAATAATTAAAAAAGTTTATCTTTTTATTAGTAGCCATTATGGTCTTTAAGGTAGTTACTCAAGGGCCACATGCTTGATAAATATTTAGGTAAAAATAGTTATCAAGCATTTAAATGATTAAACAATCGATGAAATATGTTGCCTTTCATATCCATTTTTACGTAAAAACATTTTGGCAGATTTGATGTTTTCAAGGCAGGAGTATCGAGGAATAACTGTTTTCTTATAATACCCCCCTTCGCCCGTATATGTATCTGGTTTATCCATACCAAATAAAGCATTAGATACTGATTTTACAGGGTATTGAGGTATTTCCTTACTGGTAACGTGGCATGAGAATTCAAATACTAGAGGAGTGCCACTTATACTTTTTAGTAGGGGACTTCCTTTTGAGTGCTGATAAATTTTTGACAACCGTAGGTCCATAAAAGGGATAACCTGATGTTCAATTATGCCCCTAAAAAAACATAACTCCTTATCACTTTTATTTTTCTTTGGGTTAGGTACTTTGAATTTCTTCCTCGCTTCATTCAGAACAGATGTTAAGCTGCGAATTAGCTCATCATTGGTATTATTTACTATGTCTAAACTGATAAGTAAGTCGCTAGGTGCGCTGTCTGATGAATAAACATTAATTGAATATTCATCACAGACATTACAAGTATGAGGAAGAGCCGTATTATCAACGAGATATCCATCCTCTCTGGCAACTATTTCACAAATAGAACAAAGACTTTTTTCTTTACAAAAATTTTCTAGCGGCATTGGGTTCTCATGATCTGTTCCGAAGTGGTTACGGATATAAAAGTCTCCTAAAATTTCTATATCTTCACCATGCAGTGAATCTTTATCATCTTCCTCCAAACCATATCTGTTGGTGAGCATATCTATTTTAGAGCACATATCGTCAGATAAGATATCTTCTAATTCAGAATCTAATAAACTGGAACACTCATCACATAGCTTTTTTATGAAGTTATCATCAAAAATAGAGTCGTTTTTTATAGTGTAATTGTGTCCTTGTTTATGCCTTTCAAGAACAGAGAAATAATTTTCTAAGTCATTGTCAGTCAGTGGTTTTACTCCACCCTTTTCGTGGATACATCTACAGTTATTATGCTTACTTTTCTTGTTATTAAGTATAGGGCTACCCGATATTATTTTTTTCCAATTGCTATTGTTCGGAAATACGTAAATACCTTCACCCTCTGAATTTTGTGTGCCTTTTTCTTGTAGGTTTGCGTAAAAATCAACTCTAATGGTTAACTCTTCGATTAAGCTACCTAAATCTAAGCTTTTTAAAGGAGCATAATTATTAAGATCAAACCATGAAGGGATATCTATCTTATCTTTTTTTTTATATTTCATAATTGGAGACTAAAATTTATTTTTTATTTAATATTTTAAATGTTGATAATACTTTCTAAGTAATCGGCTACCTTACAGTGTGCCTCCGAACGTTCTTCTAAATAGTCATAACGATCATAAACACCCTCAGCGCCCTTTAATTTGTGATTCAAACAGCGCTCAGATACGTGCCCAGGAATTTTAAGTGAGGAAGCCAAGCTTTTAAATGTTCTTCTTAAGTCATGAGGAGCAAATGGTTTGATGTCACCCATTAAATTCTTGGGCTGTATTTTTCGTCCGGCCTCGTGGCCGAACAATGATGAAATAGCGCGATTGAGCGTATCGTCACCCATGTGTGGTTTTTTAGATGTACGACGTGCAGGGAATACATAATCTGAACCACAAGATCTTATTTTTAGCTCATTCAGCCATTCAATGATTTGTACTGGAAGTGGGATTGTTATTGCGGCACCCGTTTTACTTCTGCCTTCTGGTAGATGCCATAAAGCTTTATCCAGTTCAAACTCTTCCCAAGTAGCACAACAAAGCTCACTCTTCCTAACCCCTAAGGTAATCAGTAATGCGCAGGCTAAGTAATTATCACGGTTAAACTTGGCGATATTTTGTTTAAAGACAGCGAAAACTTCTTTTATTTCATCAATACTTAAAGCTCTTTCCCTGCTTTTTTCTATACCGCCAGCATCAGAAACAGTGAAAGCACTAGCTGGGTTATGTGTAATAAGGTCTAACTTAAAGCCATGTCTAAACATTTGCTTCATGTACATCAGGGCATCATTAGCAACGGTAGGTCTCGCATCTGATATGCCTTGAATAATTTTGCGAATACTTAAAGCACTCACTTCAGCAATAGGTAAGTCGCCAATTACAGGCTTAATGTCTTTAGTGTAAATACGCTTGGGAATCCCTGGGTGTTTTAGCCTTTTGGCTAGGTCGTTCTCATACCAATCTGCAAATAGGTCATCTACTAATTTAATAGATTGCTCATTAGCCTGCTTTTTGGCTAGAAGTGGATCTGCACCAAGGTTTATTTCCCGCTTTTTAATTGCAGCATCAGCCTTGGCATCAGCTAGTGAAATGTTGGGGTACTGCCCTAAGGTCATCTCTTTCCTTTTACCATTCGATGTGTATCGCAACATCCAGTAAGGAGTCGCTGCATTCCTTACAACAAGATATAAGCTACCACCTATTGCATGCCGCTTAGGTTCACCTTTAATAAAGCCTTGTATCTGTTTCGCTGTTATAGTTGCCATTATCTATGCTTGCCCACCATTTGCTATTTTGAGGTGAGCTTACTGCCCACCACTTTGCCCACCATTAATATTACAACTTGTATGAACAGATGAAAACAAGCAGAAACAAAAAAGCCTCAATTAATGAGGCTTTATAGTGTGTTACGCACTTGTGTGAACAGGTTAAAATATTATTCTATATTCGCAATCTGCTCTCGCATTTGTTCAATTAATACTTTTAATTCAACAGCGCTTGCCGTGATGTCGGTATTAATTGATTTTGAGCCTAAAGTATTGGCTTCGCGGTTAAACTCTTGCATCATGAAGTCTAAACGACGACCTTGTGCGCCACCTTTACTCAATATTTTTTTGGTTTCAGTGACATGGCTGTTTAAGCGATCAAGTTCTTCGGCAACATCCATTTTTTGCGCTAACAACACTAATTCTTGCTCAACACGGCCTGAGTCTAAATCTATTTTAGCATCGGTAAATTTTTCGATGATGCGATTACGTTGCCAAGCAATAACGTCTGGCATATGCGCCGCTACTTTATCGGCTTCGCTCGCTATTGCATCAAGGCGTTGTTCAATCATCGCTTTAAGATTCTCACCTTCGCTGGCGCGTGCGGCAATGAAGTCTTTTAAGGCTTGGTCAAAAGCGGCAAGTAATTCAGCTTGAATGGCAGACATATCATTTTCTGGTGCTTCCATCACACCAGGCCAGCGCATCACTTCTAAAGGGTTAACTTGGCTGTTTAGTGTTTGATCATTAACCCAATTAGCATGTTGAATAAGTTGTAATGCTAACTTTTCATTTAGGGCTAATTCGCTTTTGTTTGCAGGGTTGGCATTAAAACGTAAGTTACACTCTACTTTTCCGCGATTAAGTTGCTTACGAAAGCGTTCACGTAAAACCGGCTCTATGCCTCGAAATTGCTCAGGTAAACGAAAATAGGTCTCTAGAAACCTTTGATTAACCGAACGAATTTCCCAAACGGCGTTGCCCCAATCACCTTTAATTTCGATGCGAGAGAATGCGGTCATGCTGTAGATCATGTTAAATCCTAATAATAATGTCACTTAATTATTAGAATTATGCCTGAGCTTGATCCATCTATCCAGATATTCAAGGTGAAATGGCAAGCCAGCTAATATATTACCGTTACGGGGTAAATTCTACTTGACCGAAGTTAGCTTCAAATTCTGTACACCAAACACTTAGCCCATTAAGGTCATCTAAACTTTTATTTTGCGGCAACTTAATAAATATTCTGGCGTTATCGTGGATTTTACCATTAAGCTTTTGTCCCATTGGGAACGCATCAACGTTGGTATATTCATGGTCTATTGCGCCGTAGAAATAGACATCAGGCCCGCCACCATCATAGCTAAACTGACTAATTTCTATCGTACAGTCATCAATGATGGTTGCCTTGCCTGAAACATTATGGGCAAAAGTACTGAAGAAACCGGTATGGCCAATTTTTTCGTGTTCTTTGGTACAGCTTGATAGGTTATTTTGGCCAATTTCATTAAGTGTTAGCTTAAAGTGGTCTGTCGCCATAGTTGCGGAAATAAGTGTTTGATTCACCGCACCACTTTGACTCACAAGATCCGCAACTTGCTGATCAAAATCACTGGCAGAAAAATCAACAGTTAGATTGGCGGCTAATTGATGTACCGACTCTTCTATTTCGATGCCATTGCTGGCATCGCCATCAGTATCAAGGCTTTGTAAAAGTCGTAATAAGTTCACGACTTCAATTTGATTGCTATCTTGCGTTTGATATATATCTAATGGTGTTAAGAGGGTATTTGCAACCGTGCTAGGAAGCTCGATACCGCCAATTGAAAAGATGATGCTTTCTTTGGCTTGAAACTGAAACTCACCAAGTTGGTTGGTTTGTCCGCTTTGACTCGTGGTTTTATAATTGAGCCCCGCAACCGCTGAATCAAAGAACTGCCCGGTATAAGTCGATATTTCTGGCAGCACAGGCTCTGCGGTTATTGGTGCTTCACTCGAACCACTATCTGAGCCACAAGCGGTTAAACACAAAGCTAATGCGCTAGATATTAGTAATTTATAAGCCATATAAGGTCACCAGTAATAATAAGTTAGATACCCAAACTACCTGAAGCCTACATCTACAAGTGGTTAAAGTCTTTACGATGGCCTTATAGTGACAGCATATGTTCACAAAAGTATCACAGTCCTTTTTTTTATCAGCTGTTCAGGGTTAACCAGTGTGCTTTTATTTTATCGGCAACTCGAAAGGCATTAGCGTAAATAGTAAAAGTGTATGGCACGCTGCCGCCCGTTGGCATAAATGAGCCATCAGTTACATACAAGTTATCAACTTCATGAGCTTGGCAATTTTTATTGAGTACTGAGGTTTTAGGATCATTGCCAAAGCGACAGCCACCCGCCATTAAGTTTGTTGAAGGGTAACCACTGACTGAGGAAGAGACATTTTTCGCTCCTAAGGCTTCAAGTAGTTTTTCTGCTTTTTCAGATAGGTATTCGCCCACTTCGAGATCATGATCATGATAGCCAATGCGGACTTTGGCTACGGGATCGCCCCATTGATCTGTTACCTCAGTATCTAAGCTGACAAAACAATCGTCCGTTGGTAGCCAATCGTTAAACACTTCAAAGCGTAGTGTTTTATAACTGGTAAACTCAGTTTTCATACTTTGTTTTAAGTCTTCACCCCAGAGTAACTGCTCGTTGTCGTTTTCGTCATAACCCCATTGAGTGCCACGGGCTCTAGCGATGGGGTTTTGGTGGAATAAAAAGTCGATAGTGCCGCCTTTTGTTTGTCCTTTAGCATTGGCACCAACAAAGCTTTTATCGGCAATTTGATACCAGTCTTGCAGGGCGCGGTTGATAAAAGGACCGACTTGTTTTAATTCACTCACTTGCTTGTCTGATAAATCGGCGTAGTTAAAGTCACCTCGGCCAGTACCGCCGCCACTAAAGAGTAAGTTTTTACCGACTTGGCCACTATTGTTGGCGAGACCATGTGGGAACTTTTCACCTGTCGAAGACAGTAATAAACGGGACGTTTCAACTGCTTGGCAAGCTACCACATATATTTTGGCGCTCACTGATTTTTTACGGCCTATTTTATCGTAATAGTGTACACCCGTGATTTTACCTTGTTTATCAGAGGCAATTTTATAAACTTTGGCATTGGCCTTAATGGTGCAATTACCTGACGCTACAGCATTATTTAATAATGCGGCTCGGCCACTACCTTTAGC
>MAAC01012162.1_pt1 | contig 35187 bp, 35 predicted proteins | sample 1115981 | NCBI WGS metagenome assembly MAAC01 (sample SAMN04961126, study PRJNA320927) | seawater metagenome | isolation source: sample BD02T64 sea water enriched with oil for 64 days | place: USA:Gulf of Mexico | collected 2013-07-27 | reverse complement strand
ATCTCACTAACTATGTGATCATTTCTACTTGTTAAAACGACCAACTACTTCGTTATTTATTTAATAATTAACGCTGCATGGATGCAGCTTATTAGACAATGCAGGAGCACATTGTCCTGCACAACTAGTTATTGAAATAAATGCCTTGTATTTGGTCGTTTTCCCTACGTATAAAATAGTTCACCTAATTAATGAAACTGGTATTATTCCTGTTGTTTGGCTGATTCAACTATTGCTCTAACGTCTGTTAGTAATGACTTTGCATCATAAATAATACCGTCTTTTATTGTGTATTTAATACCGCTAACACGGGTAGGTTTATTCTCTTCATTTAAGCGGAAATGTCCTGTGCCATAAAGTATTTTAAAATTACGCAATGGGTTTTCAGTCACGATAACTAAATCAGCTTTTTTACCAACGCGAATAGAGCCGATCTCGTCTGCCATTCCTAATGCCTCTGCGCCATTTATTGTTGCCGCTTGAATTACTTCTAAGGCATTAAATCCTGCTTCTCGTAGTAATTCTAATTCGCGAATATAACCAAAACCATAAATTTTAAAAATATAGCCAGAGTCAGATCCCGTAGTCACTCGACCACCATGATTTTTATAATCATTAATAAAGCTCATCCACTGCTGAAAATTTGTCCTCCACGCTATTTCATCATCAGTAGTCCAATCAAACCAATATGAGCCATGGGCATATCGGCTTGGTTGAAAGAAATTCCATAGAGTAGGCAAGGTGTAGTCTTTATGCCAGTCTGCATTCATCTCTCGCATTAAATCTCGACTTGCTTCATAAATGGTAAAGGTGGGATTCAAAGTAAAATCTAAGGTGAGTAGCTCATCACGAACTTGTTGCCACTTTTCACTGCCTTGTTTCGCCGCTTGTAACCATAATCGACCAGCTTCACCAAATCGGTCTTGTTCATTGTTATAGTTATAGTCAGGAGAGTAGTTTTGAATATGTTGATGCTCAAATAAAGCCTCAGGCAATCCGTACCAATGCTCCATGGTCGTCAATCCTAGACGTGCAGAATCAATTACATTCATATTGGTTACATCTAATTGGGCGTGGTGCATCATACTACCCAGTTTTTGTTTTTTTGCTTCTTTTAAGGTTGCTGCCATAATTTCAGGTGGTGCGCCAAAAAACTTAATCCCTTTTGCTCCTTTCTTAGCAATGGATTTAACCCAATCACGGGCTTGTTTTGGTGTTGTTATCCATTCTTTTTGTCCTAAGCCAAAACCAAAATATGGAATAATACGTGGGGCAGTAATAGTGTTATTATTACTGCGTTTAACGTGATCCATAACCCAGGGTATGCCATTAAAACTACCGGGTTCACGTACGGTAGTTATGCCATGAGCAAGCCACAATTTAAATACATATTCCGCAGGAATGTTATCTGCACTACCACCAATATGGCCATGCATATCGATAAAGCCGGGCAACACATACTGACCTGTTATATCTAATTCCTTATCCCCTTTCTTTGCGATAGGACGACGTTTTGATTTAATAGGCACACCAGGATTACCTACATTTACAATTTGGATAATACGATCATTTTCAATAACAATGTCCATAGGTCCTCGAGCAGGGGCGCCTTCACCTGTTACTAAAATACCGCCTCGTAATATTAGGCGCTTATAAGGTCCGTCGCCTTCGGTTCGATCAGGAGCACTTTGGCCCCCTTTAGCATTGGTTATATTGGAAATGGCAAATAAACTAATAAATAGGCTACATAATAGGATGTTTTTATTCATTTTTATTTTCTTATGTGAGTAAGCTGATTTTTTGTAATCTAACGTTACTATAGTCGCTATATGTTTATAAAAGTAGAGATAATCAATGTATATACCCGTTCCACTTGAAGATGCATGATTCAGCTGGAATTAGAAACGACTTTAGGCAAGGCATTGATTGCAGAGAATGGTTACTCCCTTCTCAAAATCAATAACGAAGAATAAAGCGTTTATAAACCAGCCCTTGGGGAAGGCTGAGCAGATCATACTCTGCGTTACATTTCTTTTTAAGGGAGCAACCCTTAATAAAAAAATGAGCCTTGATTATGAGTCCCTCAGACTTCCTGAAACGAGCATCTTCAAGTGGAACGGGTATACAACAATAACCCCACGATTTAGTGATACTGATGCACTTGGTCACATCAATAATACCAACGTTCCTGTTTGGTTTGAGGGAACAAGAGATCCTCTTTTTCGTTTATTTACTCCTGATCTATCACCTCAAAAGTAGCAGCTAATTATTGCTAAAAGATGTTTCATACCACGGACAGTTGTTTTAAGGGCAAGACGTTGAAGTGCGAACTTTTATTAGTCGAATTGGTGAAGTAGCGTTTAATGTATATCAAGAACTTTAGCAACATGGCGAAAAATGTGTGTCGGGCACCGCTGCTATGGTGCATTTTGATTATCAAACTCAAAAGTCGCAAAAAATAGCGGATGATATTAAGACTGAGTTAACACAGCATTTATATGAAGCGAGTGTAATCTAAACTTAGCAAAATCAACTAGCTAAAAATAAATAGCTTTTAAATGTAAAAAGCACTCGAATTTGATCGATTCTCCCTATAGAATTGCTCTCTTAATAAAATTTTTCTAACTCTAGTATAAGTTGTTTATTTGGTATTCACCTTGTTTTAGAAGTGCACAATTAATAGGATTTTTCATGGCGGGTGTAAATAAAGTAACAATTTTAGGTAACTTAGGTAAAGATCCTGAGGTACGTTTTATGCCAAATGGTGGTGCAGTAGCAAATATTACAGTAGCAACGTCTGATACATGGAAAGATAAGCAAACTGGTGAGCAGAAAGAGAAAACTGAATGGCACCGTGTGGTGATGTTTGGTAAATTGGCTGAAATTGCTGGTGAATACTTGAAAAAAGGTTCAAAGGTATATCTTGAAGGTTCATTACAAACACGGAAATGGACTAATCAACAAGGTCAAGATCAATATACCACTGAAATCGTACTACAAGGCTTTAACGGTGTAATGCAAATGTTAGATAGCAAACCATCAGGCCAGCAGGGTGGTTTTCAGCAACAAGGACAGCAGCAAAGTGGCGGCTTCCAGCAGCAAGCTCCTCAACAGAAGAGCGGTGGATTTGCTCCTCAACAACAATCTTCACAACAGCAATACAATAAACCGGCGCAGCAACAAGGTGGCTTCTCACAACAAGGGCAGCAGCAAGCTCCACAACAGCAAGGTGGCTTCTCACAACAAGGGCAGCAACAACAAACTCCACAACAGCAAGGTGGTTTCTCTCAACAAGGGCAGCAGCAACCTCAGCAGCAAGCACCTAAAGTGAACCCACAAGAGCCATCAATTGATTTTGATGATGATATCCCGTTTTAGCTTACGCTTAATTAAAAGTGTTAAGATAAATACTTTTTATACATAAATAATTTATAAACCCAGCATCATTGCTGGGTTTTTTATTTTTAAAGTATCGAGTTTGTTTCTGTTGGCATTTTTTTATCAACTAAGACGTATTTATAGAGCGCTCTATTTTCTGAGATAACGCTAATTATTGAACACTGTTAAGCGCTAATAACAAGTATCAAAATAAGTGCATATTAAACTAACTTTTAATCTCGCTCTTTACATGATAATGATTCTCATTTAGAATTGTGGTTGATTTTATGTTGTTGGAATAGCCATAATTTATTGGCTACTAGTTAATCAAATTTATGAAAAATAGAGTTCCTTTACCTGTTACTTGCTTAATAGAGTTAATCGATAGTCAACGCTTTGGTGTTGAATATCAACCCATCATTGATTTACAAAGTTGTGAGATATTTGCTTATGAATGTTTAGCGCGCTTTTTTGATCGTAATAATCAGCCTATTCGTCCAGACTTCGTTTATGCTTCATTGCATGATAGTCCGTTAAGCTTATTTCAAGTGGAGTATCAACAGAAAAAATTGCAGCTGTCTTATGCTCCAAGCACAGTAAATATATTTGTTAATTTGGATCAAGACTCTTACTTTTCTAGTGGTGAAATAAAAGAGAACAACCCATTTTTAAAGCTATTCAAGAGCTATAATAGATCTGAAATAGTGGTTGAATTAATAGAAAATTCAGAAATCAATGATGCGATTATGAGCTTAGCTATGATAGACACATTAACAAGGCATAATATTGATACTGCGATTGATGATGTTTGTAATCCACAGTCAATGATCTCAACTTCAGTTATCCAGCTTGTCAGTTATATTAAATTAGATAAATACGTTATTGATAATAAATCGAATAGAAATTTTATGCTATTAGTTAAATCAATAATTGATTATGCTCATAGCGCAGGCAAGAAGGTTATTTTAGAGGGGATAGAAACAGCGCTTGATTTGCAGTTAGCTAAACAGTTGAAAGTAGATTATGTGCAAGGCTTCTACTTTAAAAAGCAATTTAAAAATGTAGCTTAATTGAGTCAGTCCTATTTGAAATGAAACTAGTGCTGGCTATCGAACACTGTCTTGTGTTTCCTGCTCTTTGATTTTTGATTGTTCGATACGCCATGTTTGTAGCTCAGCATAATAATGATCCCATACACAAGGGTTACAAGCTCCACCGCCACAGCAGTCATCATCGGCAGGAGGTATTGGTTTTTCTAAAATTATAGTCATGGTTTGCCTCATTTTGATTACTAATGGCATTGTATAATAAAATTATTAGTAAAAAAAAAGCTCTGCAAGTGCAGAGCTTTGATATATTTTCATCTAATCTATTCAGCTGCCGCTAATTTTTGTTCTAAGTAGTGAATGTTCGCACCACCATTAACAAAACCTTGATCATTCAAAATATCTTGATGTAAAGTAATGTTGGTTTTGATGCCATCAATCACTAATTCTGACAATGCATTACGCATTCGGGCAATTGCAACGTCACGGTTATCACCCCAAGTGATTAATTTACCAATCATTGAGTCATAATGTGGCGGTACAGAATAATCAGCATAGATGTGAGAATCCCAACGAACTCCTAAGCCACCAGGTGGGTGGAAGCGCGTTATTTTACCCGGAGAAGGAATAAAAGTACGCGGATCTTCAGCATTAATACGGCATTCAATTGAGTGGCCTGCAACTTTAATGTCATCTTGGGTATATGATAAAGGTTGTCCTGCCGCTACACGTAATTGTTCTTTGATTAAATCAACACCAGTGATCATCTCAGTTACGGGATGTTCAACTTGAATACGAGTGTTCATTTCAATGAAATAGAATTCACCATTTTCATATAAGAACTCAAAAGTACCAGCACCACGATAATTAATTTCAACACAAGCATTACAACACCGATCACCAATTTTGGCGCGCATTTCAGGAGTAATACCTGGGGCTGGTGCTTCTTCAACTACTTTTTGATGGCGACGTTGCATTGAACAATCACGTTCACCTAAGTGAATAGCAGTGCCTTGCCCATCAGCAATGATTTGAATTTCAACATGGCGTGGATTTTCAAGAAATTTCTCCATGTAAACCATATCATTTTTGAAGATAGTACCAGCTTCTTTCTTAGTTAACGCAATCGACTCTACCAGTTCTTCTTCAGTACGCACAACACGCATACCACGACCACCGCCGCCACCAGCAGCTTTAATTATAACAGGGTAACCAATGCGTTTAGCATGGGCTTTATTTGCAGCTTCATCATCAGTTAATGGGCCGTCTGAACCTGGTACACATGGTACGCCTGCGACTTTCATTGCTCGAATTGCGGCAACTTTGTCACCCATTATACGTATGCTTTCGGCTTTTGGACCAATAAAAGCAAAGCCTGATTTTTCAACTTGTTCAGCAAAATCAGCATTTTCGGCTAAAAAGCCATAACCAGGGTGAATAGCTACGGCATTTGTGACTTCTGCCGCTGTGATTATTGCTGGTGCATTTAAATAACTATCAAGTGCAGATGCTTTACCAATACAAATGGTTTCATCGGCTAATAGTACATGCTTTAAATTTTTATCGGCAGTTGAATGAACAGCAACGGTTTTGATACCAAGCTCTTTACAAGCACGTAAAATTCTTAAGGCAATTTCGCCACGGTTGGCGATAACAACTTTATCTAACATGGAATGACCCTTTTAGGTTGGGCTTATTCAATGATGAATAGCGGTTGATCAAATTCAATAGCATCTTCATTTTGCGCTAAAACTTCTTTGATAACACCGGATTTATCTGCTTCAATTTGGTTCATCATTTTCATTGCTTCAATAATGCACAAAGTATCGCCAGCGTTTACATGCTTGCCAACTTCGGTGAATGCTGGCGCATCAGGAGAAGTTGATGCGTAGAAAGTGCCAACCATAGGAGAGCGAACTATATGGCCTGCTTGTACTGGTGCTGAAGCTTCAGCCGCTATTGGAGCAGCAATTGGTGCAGCTACTGAAGAAGCAATTGGTGCTGCTTGCATTATTGGCGCTGAAACTACTTGAGCACCGCGACAAATTCGTACAGATTCTTCACCTTCAGAAATTTCTAATTCGTTTATTCCTGATTCTTCTACCAACTCGATAAGTTTTTTTATCTTACGAATATCCATTGTAATACCTTTATTTTAGTTAAATATATATTGAATTTTACTAGTACAGTTGTCTGTAGGGAACTACTAATAACTCATTATCTGTTTTGTTCTAAATACTCTTTTGCTGATTCAAGTGCATAGCTATAGCCTTTAGCACCTAATCCACATATAACGCCGTTAGCAACATCTGATAAATAGGAATGTTGTCTAAATTTTTCCCTTGCGTGCACATTGGATAAATGCACCTCAATAAAAGGGATGTTTACGGCTAATAATGCATCGCGAAGCGCTACACTGGTATGAGTAAAAGCAGCAGGGTTTATAATTATGAAATCGACCTTTTGAAATGCTTGATGAATAGTATTTATCAATTCATGTTCAGCATTTGATTGCACATGAGATAGCTCAATTTCTTTTGTTTGTGCTAGTTGTGTTAATTGACTAATTATCTCATTTAATGATTGAGCACCATAAATTTCGGGTTCTCGCTTGCCTAACATGTTTAAGTTAGGACCATTTAACACTAAAACTTTGAACTTTGTAGCCATCTTCGTCAAAAATACTTGTAAAATTAAATTGCTAATAATAATTACATAAAAGAGTACAAGAGTGAACTAAAAAATATATTTTTTATCATTTTGGCGATTATTATAGTGTTTTCGAAGAATATAGCAGCAAAATACTGGTCTTATCTGTTAGTCGTTATGAATCGTTGGTTTTTTACTTGATTGTTGCCTACACTTAATAAAGCAACAATATTTTTTAATATATTGTTTTTAAAAGGATTACAGATTAATAATGATTGGCTATAAGATTCAAAATGCAAAATTTAGTATTGCATTTCAGTCGGTTATGATAATTGGTCTAGTAGCTAACTTTGGTTGCTTAATTTTACTATTAATAGCAACTAATAGTTGTAACGGATGGGTAACTTCTGGTACCGTATTGTAAACATTTCTTTTTGTTTAACATTTTCAATAAGCTATGTTTGAATTTTTCTTGTAGCTAATACCAATCCTATTAAATCCCCCACTTAATAATTGGTATAGCAAGGACTGTATTATCAAAACACTTTACTCATTATGCTTACTTATATTTCTAAGTTGTATTAGCGTACCAGCTAACGCTGTTGACGTTATTGTGCACCGGTCTGTAAGTGAATCAGTATTAACTACATCACAATTGCGCCGTATCTATACTATGCGACAAACGCAGTGGTCGGATGGTCAACGTATTACCGTTTTCGTTCTACCTAGACATCATGTATTGCATTTACAATTTAGTAAGGAGCGCTTAGAAATGTTTCCTTATCAACTCGACCGGATATGGAATAAGTTAACTTACTCGGGGCTTGGAGTCGCACCAATTACTATTATATCGCCAGAAGCGCTTATTGATGCGGTAAAAAAAACGCCAGGGGCAATTGGTTATGTCGAAAAACTTAAGGATGAGAATGGATTTTATGTTATTGAAATTAAAGACTAAGGCGGCAAGTATGCTTATAAAAAAATTACTTATATTGGCCACTGTATTTTATTTCTTTTCTACTAATGCAATGGCGTCAGAGGAAGATTTCCAGTTACACGGTTTTATTTCTCAAGGACTCATTGATGTTAATGGCAGTAATTTTGTCAATGACGATGGTGATCTCTCTGCCGAGTTAACTGAGCTAGGCTTAAATGGTTCATACCAACTAAGCTCGACATTGAGGCTAGCGGGTCAAGTGGTTTATCTTGATGGAGGTAATCGATATGCTAAAGGGGTGCGAATTGATTACGCTTTACTTGATTGGTCTGTTTACGATAATAACAATTGGCAAGCCAATGTATATTTAGGCAGGTTTAAAAATAATCATTGGTTATACTCTAGTACTAGAGATGTCCCCTTTGCTCGCCCAAGTATTATTTTGCCACAATCCGTTTATTTTGATGGCTTTAGAGATATAGCCGTTGGTGGTGACGGTATTGCAGTAAAGATTAGTCATAGTGATGATAATTATGGTGATTTTGATTTTAATTTAAGCTATGGCGCCTCTCCTATTTCAGATGAGCAAACTAAAATCATTTTGAGTGTTCATGCCCTTGGTGATATGAAGCAACATACTTATGATTTACAAACCAGTCTTTACTGGCAGCCTTTTCTTTCTCCTTGGCGCTTTGGTTTAGCTATGTTGGACAGTGATTTTGAATATATAGCCGCAGAGCATGATGATATATTTATTGATGCGAATATAACTTTGAGGCGTTATTTTGCTAATGTGCTTTATGAAGGCGAGAGTTGGGAGTTTAGCAGTGAAATATTTCAAGAACGTTTTATTTTGGATGATTTTTACTACGATGGTTTTACACAAGATATTATTGGTCAAGGCATGTATGTGCAATCACAATATAAAATAAATAATGATCTGAATTTGTTACTGAGGTATGAACGATTTTATGCCAATAAAGATGATAAAAATGGACATGATTTAGAAGATAGTACTCAAGGCTTAGTACCTAGTTATTTTGCTTATCAGCATGATATAACTACTGGCTTCTCTTATGATTTAGCTGAAAATTTTCGTGTGCAATTTGAATATCATTATATCAAAGGAGCAGCCCGCCTTACCCCTGTTGTTTTACCTAACCCACTAATTAATGACAGTGAAAATTGGCAATTGTGGGCTGTGCAATTAATGTATTGGTTTTAAATAAGGAAGTTACTGATGGCAAAAACATTCATTAGTGCGCCAACCAAATTGTTGATGCTAATCATATCTGCCTTATTGTTCTTAGCGATAGGGTTTTCTACTTTATCATTATCACGACTACAAGACGATTATCAGCAATTTCAGCAGAGAACTTTAGATCAAGGTCAAGCTCAATTTGCTTTGCATGGTGATATTTTACGTTCTAAATTAAATGTTTGGTTAGAGTCTTTTTCTGAAATTACACAGCTTTCTCAGCAAAATGACTTCACTGTTTTCGCACAGCAACTGGCTAGACAAATTGATGGCTTACAGTTTAATTTGAATGTTGAGAATGTGTGGTTGGTCGATGCGGAGAATCAGGTACTTTTTTCTACCTCTGAAATTCCAGTGGTGGCGCAAGAAAATATTGCGCAAGTATTTAAACTACAACAGCCGAATCATCAGCTGTATTGTCAAACTAGTTGCCAATTATTATTGAGCTTACCTTTGCTAAATAATCAAGGCGATGAGGTTGTTATTACCATGAGCGCCTCACTCATTGATATGCTATATGCGATTAAAACTTCATTGAATAGTGATGTAGCTATAGTTAGCTTTGATGTACAAAGTGATGGAATAAGTATGGATGCAAAAGTTCTTTCAGCATCTAACATGACGCTGACCCAAAAACTTCTAGATGTTAACCAACAAGCGAGTATAAGTGCTGTACTTGAGCAGGGTTTGCAAAGTGATTTAGCTGAGCTTAGTTATTTAATTAACTTATTACCTTTAGCAACGAATAATCAAAGAGCATTTTATTTAACCTTAATAGATGATGTCACAACGTTTAAAAATAAGAATGATAAATATCGTCAACAGTTTTTAATTTCTCTTACGGGCATATTTTTTGTTTTAGGTTTTGTTGTTTATTTTGTGGCTCGCCCATTCACCAAGCGTTTGTTGCGCTTGTCTGGCGCATTGCCACTTTTGTCGAACAAAAAGTTTGATCAATTTCGGCAAATAAAATTGAAAAGACCTGGTTTGTTTGCTGATGAGTTAGATATATTAACCAACTCTGCATTAGAGCTGAGTTATGAATTAGAGCAGTTAAATATTGAGGTTGAGCAAAAAACGAAAGAATTAGAAAATATAGCTATGTACGATTTACTGACAGGCTTGCCTAATCGTAACATGTTGAATTATCAACTACGTAAATCCCTCGCTAATATTAGTCGCTATGGCGACGGCGTAGCAGTGTTATTTTTAGATTTAGATGACTTTAAAAAAGTGAACGATAGTAATGGTCACAGCGAAGGAGATAAGCTATTAATTCAAGCCGCTGAACGAGTTCGTTTAAGTGTTGGACAAATTGATTTAGCCTGTCGATTTGGTGGTGATGAGTTTGTTGTGGTACTTGGTAATTTAAAGTCGGTGAATGAAGCGGTAAATATTGCTGACATATTGCTTGCGCAATTTAAAGAACCAATTAGGTTGGGGTCGAGTATTTTTTATGTGTCAACCAGTATTGGTATTGCTTATACTGAATCGGCGGATGAGAAAGCGGAGGATATCATTTCTCATGCGGACATTGCTATGTATGAAGCTAAAGATAATGGCGGAGGTCAATATCATGTTTATCATCAAGAAATGTATCAACGAGTTGCGCATCGAGTCATGCTTGAAGCTGAAGTGCGTCAAGCGCTTGCTAAAAAACAATTTAGTTTAAGTTTACAGCCTCAGCTACGTGCAAAAAATAAAAAAGTGTATGGCTTTGAAGCTTTACTTCGTTGGCAACATCCTGAACGAGGTATGATTTCACCAGAAGACTTCATTCCCATTCTAGAAAACTCTCAGCATATGATTGAGTTAGGTTATTGGATTATTAATCGCTGCTTTGAGTTAGCGGTAAAAATTAAAAAACATGGCTTAACAGATGCCAGAATATCAATAAACTTATCAGCAGGGCAGTTTATTGATGTTAATCTACCAAAATATTTACAAAGTTTACTTACACAATATTCACTTCCGGCAAAAACTTTTGAGCTAGAGTTAACAGAACAAACATTAGTTAAAGATATTGATCATACAATTGCCATGATGGATGAACTCAAAGATATGGGGTTTAGTTTCGCTATTGATGATTTTGGTACAGGCTATTCTTCGTTGGCCTATATAAAGAAAATGCCCATAGATGTAATTAAAATTGATCAAAGCTTTGTCTTTGGTATGTTAGAAAACCATGCGGATTATCAAATTATTATGTCGACTATCGCAATGGTGAAAAATTTAGAATTAACGGTTATTGCTGAAGGGGTTGAAACCGCAGCGCAATTACGTAGTTTAGCGGAAAATGATTGCGATATTATTCAGGGCTATTATTTTTCAAAGCCAGTCCCTGAAGTCGAGCTCTTTGATTTTATTAAAAGCCATATCCAAGGAGGCTACTGGAAAACTCAAGTAGAAAAGCAGCCAGTTACGACTGCTTAAAAATAGTATTCAAAATAAACGATACGCACACAAACATGCGCTCAGTTAAAATATAGCGCTAACATGAGCACTAAACTCCTCAGCATCCATAAAGCCAGTAATACGTTGCTGGCTTAACTCTTTACCTTGTAAGTTAAAAAATAAAATAGAAGGTAAACCAAAAACATTGAAGTGCTCCATTAATGTAATGTTTTTCTTAGCGCCGGTATCAGTTAAATCAATTTGTAATAACACAGAGTTAGCTAAAGCTTTTTGTACCTTACTATCAGAAAATGTATATTTCTCAAATTCTTTACAAGCGATACACCAGTCAGCATATAAATCAAGCATGACTGTTTTTCCTTGGATATTAGCTTGAGTAATTGCCGCTTGTAATTCTTCTAGTGTTTTCACTTGCGTAAAATGCTGTACTTTTTGAGTGGTATTTGATTCCACAGCAGGCAAGTTTTGGTTAGGAGCAACAAGTTGATACGCCATATTTGCGCCAACAAATAGCATTAAAAATATGATTAATGAACGAGCACCAAACCAGAAACCTCTTTTGTTGCCGATAATATTAGAGACATAAAAATAACTAGCAGCGCCTAATACGAGTATTGCCCATAATGCTTGGCTAGCAATTTCAGGAATAATACGTTCAAGTAAAAATATCGGTACAGCCAATAGCAACAAGCCGAAAACATTTTTGATAATATTCATCCACGCGCCAGCTTTAGGCAATAACTTTCCGCCAGAACTACCAAGTATCAATAAAGGCAGCCCCATGCCTAAACTTAATGCATATAATGCCGATGCGCCTAAGACTACATCCCCAGTTTGAGATATATACAATAAAGCCCCAGTAAGTGGCGCGGTTGTACAAGGAGAGGCCACTAAGCCAGAAATAACGCCCATCATTACTACGCCAGCAATAGAGCCACCTTTTTGTCTATTACTTAAATTATTTAATTTGTTTTGCCAGCTAGCAGGTAACGCTAAATTGAAAATACCAAACATAGAAAGCGCTAGAAAGATAAATAATACGCTAAGAGCAATTAATACAAAGGGGTGTTGAAAAATGGCTTGAAATTGTGCACCTGCCAAAGCAACGACAATACCGAGTAATGTATAAGTTACGGCCATACCTTGTACATAGAAAAAAGATAAAGTGAACGCCTTTTTAGTTGTCAGCGCCTTGCCTTGGCCAACAATAATCCCCGTTAAAATAGGGTACATTGGAAAAACACAGGGGGTAAATGATAACAATAAGCCACCGACGAAAAAAGCAATTAACGTTAATATCAAGCTGTCTTGTTTCAACATATCTGCTAGTTGATGCTGCTCACTACTTGATGTTACCTGGTCAATGTTTTTAGTTTTCTGTTCAGCTAAGCTAGTATTATCATTTGAGGTTGTAAGGGCTGAAAGTACAGCTGTAGTATCATTTGATATGTAATGTGCAAGTACACTATCTAGTGCTATCACTTGCTTGGTAGGTGGGTAGCATAGACCTTTATCAGCACAACCTTGGTAGCGAATAGTAATACTGGCGTCTTCGTTTGCCTGTTCAATATTTATCGTAAAATTTAGCTGTTCTTTATAGATTTGTTGAACACCAAAAAATTCATCTTCATGATTTAACCCTATTGGTAAATCAATATTTGAATAACTGGCATCGTTAACAGTAAACTTGAATTGATGACGATACAGGTAATAACCTTCGCTGATATTGAAGCTGATATGTAACTGGTCATTTTGCTGATCAAAATTGAAAGAAAAAGCCTGATCTACTTTTAAAAATTCATCATCATTACTAAATAAAGATGAACTTGAGGTATCGAAAATAGATTGTTGGGCATGGCTGATTGTTGGCAATAAGGTTACCAAGGTAAAAAGCAGGCCAACAATCAAGTTAAAAAACAAAGGTGATTTTTTCATTTATTTTACTTCAACGACTCAGTTATCCAGTTTAAATAATGCGTATCACCTTGCTGGATGTTCAAGGCAATAACTTCCACTACATCATAAGGATGTAATTCATTTATTCGCGCATTTAATTGCTTAAATTTAGCGCTATCTGTTTTAATTAACAATTGTACTTCATCATCGCACTGTAGTTCAGCCTGCCAAATGTAAACAGAAGTTACCTCGGGAATAATGTTGACACAAGCAGCTAACTTCTCTGTTACTAAGTGCTGAGCAATATTATGCGCCACATCTTTATTTGGACAGGTCGAGAGTACTAATTGAAACAATTTTTCATTCCTAATATATACCTGCTCCACTCGAAGATGCTCGTTTCAGGAAGTCTGAGCAATTCATAATCAAGGCACATTTTTTTATTAAGGGTTACTCCCTTAAACAAAAATGTAACGCAGAGTATGATTTGCTCAGCCTTCCCCAAGGGACTGGTTTAGAAACGCTTTTATGCTGCGTTATTGATTTTGAGAAGGGAATAACCATTCTCCTCAATCAATGCCTTGCCTAAAGGCGTTTCTAATTCCAGCTGAATCATGCATCTTCAAGTGGAACAGGTATTATGTAAGTTACTGGTATTCTCTTAAAAATAACTTAACAATACTAGTATTTAATAGTGCATTTTTGCTTAGGGCGATACACACCTTGAAAAAGACCCGTGAACCCCAATATAAGTTTCATAGAAAATAAGGAATCATTATGTTTCGTGTGTTATTTGTACTTTTTATTATTATCCCTATTATTGAAATTAGCGTGCTAATGCAAGTCGGTGAGTTACTCGGAATGTGGCCAACTATTGGTATTGTGATTTTGAGTGCTTGGGTCGGTGCAAAATATGTTCGCCAACAAGGATTAGCAACACTGCAATCGGTACAAGCTAAAATGGCACAAGGTGAAATGCCATCAAGTGAGATTGTTACTGGGCTAATGTTGTTAGTTGCTGGAGTATTATTAGTTACCCCTGGCTTTGTTACTGATATTTTTGGGTTATCATTACTGGTACCTAGCGTACGCCAAGTGATCGCAGCTAGCGTACAAAAGCATATTAACGTTAATGCTCATGTTGCAGGAAATAGTGCCGGTGCGAGTTTTCATCACGGAAATACCTATGAAAATGAAGGCTTTTCTCAACCATCAAACCCAGAGAACAAAGCGATACCTCAACATCATAGTGAAACGATTGAAGGTGAATTCACTCGTAAAGAATAAAAAAATAATCAGTGGGCTTGTGAATGCTAATTTCACCCCCACTTCTACTAACAACAAATTAACTCTGTTAATTAACCTACTAATTGAATACCCCCAGGAGAAAATAAATGAGCATTCGTCCATTACATGACCGTGTAATTATTAAACGTAAAGAAGTTGAATCAAAATCAGCCGGTGGCATTGTTTTAACTGGTAGTGCAGCTGAAAAATCTACTCGCGGTGATGTTATTGCTGTAGGCAATGGCCGTGTATTAGAAAACGGTGAAGTACGTGCTTTAGACGTTAAAGTGGGTGACCAAGTTATCTTTTCAGAAGGCTATGGCTTAAAAACTGAAAAAATTGATGGTGAAGAAGTACTTATTTTAAGTGAATCAGACATTTTAGCAATCGTCGAATAATAGAGAGCTTAACTTGTCGCTAGTTCACACAATAGCGGCATCAAAAGTGCTCACTTACTAACGTAAGCACCGCGCTTTTCTTTGCTCTTGAGCGGACTCGCTTAAAGTAAAAGCTCAATTTTATTAGTGTATATTGACTAAGCACTATTTCAATAATGGTGTAACTAAACAAAAAATTATAGGAATAAATAACATGGCTTCAAAAGACGTATTATTTGGTAATGACGCACGTGCAAAAATGCTACGTGGTGTAAATGTATTAGCCGACGCGGTAAAAGTAACCTTAGGCCCTAAAGGTCGTAATGTAGTAATTGATAAGTCATTTGGCGGCCCAACAATCACCAAAGATGGTGTGACTGTTGCGAAAGAAATTGAATTAGAAGATAAATTTGAAAACATGGGCGCACAAATGGTGAAAGAAGTTGCTTCTAAAGCCAATGATGAAGCTGGTGACGGAACAACTACTGCAACAGTGTTAGCACAAGCGATTGTTAATGAAGGTTTGAAATCTATTGCTGCGGGTATGAACCCAATGGATCTTAAACGTGGTATCGACAAAGCGGTTATTGCTGCAGTTGCAGAGTTAAAAAACCTTTCTCAAGCATGTACTGATAACAAAGCCATCGAGCAAGTAGGTACTATTTCAGCTAACTCAGATGAAACTGTTGGTCAAATCATTGCAACAGCGATGGATAAAGTAGGCGCTGAAGGCGTTATAACAGTTGAAGAAGGTCAAGCACTAACAGACGAGCTAGATGTTGTTGAAGGCATGCAATTTGATCGTGGTTACTTATCTCCTTATTTCATCAACAACCAAGAAAATGGTAGCGTTGAGTTAGAAAATCCTTTTATTCTTTTAGTTGATAAAAAAGTATCTAACATTCGTGAATTGTTAACTACCCTAGAAGGTGTTGCTAAAGCGGGTAAGCCATTATTAATTATTGCTGAAGACGTTGAAGGCGAAGCCCTTGCTACATTAGTAGTAAATAACATGCGCGGTATTGTAAAAGTTGCGGCTGTTAAAGCGCCAGGCTTTGGTGACCGTCGTAAAGCAATGCTACAAGATGTTGCTACACTAACTGCTGGTACTGTTATTTCTGAAGAAATCGGTATGGAGCTTGAAAAAGCAACATTAGAAGATTTAGGTCAAGCTAAGCGCGTAGTTATCTCGAAAGACACTACCATTATTATTGATGGTGTCGGTGACGATGCTGATATCAAAGCACGTGTTGCGCAAATTCGCGGTCAAATAGAAGAGTCATCTTCTGATTACGATAAAGAAAAGTTACAAGAGCGTTTAGCTAAGTTAGCTGGTGGTGTTGCGGTAGTTAAAATTGGCGCAGCTACTGAAATTGAAATGAAAGAGAAAAAAGCCCGTGTTGAAGATGCATTACATGCAACCCGAGCTGCTGTTGAAGAAGGCGTAGTTGCTGGTGGTGGTGTTGCCCTTGTTCGTGTCGCTGAAGCAATTAAAGATTTAGAAGGCATCAACGAAGATCAAACTCACGGTATAAACGTAGCTATTCGTGCGATGGAAGCACCTCTTCGTCAAATCGTTGCTAACTGTGGTGATGAATCATCAGTAGTGCTTAACGAAGTACGTAATGGTAAAGGTAACTACGGTTATAATGCCGGTAACAGCACTTACGGTGATATGTTAGAAATGGGTATTCTTGACCCAACGAAAGTAACTCGTAGTGCATTACAATTTGCCGCATCAATTGCTGGCTTAATGTTAACCACTGAAGCGATGATTACCGATGCACCACAAGATGCAGCTCCTGCTATGCCTGATATGGGCGGCATGGGCGGTGGTATGGGTGGCATGGGCGGCATGATGTAAACCTCCCATACTGATTGCACGGTATTTCATGATAGCCCACAAGCCTCACGGTTTGTGGGTTTTTTGTTTTATGTCGTTTCATTTAATTACATATGATTGCATAGTATTTCATATTTATAGAGGGGTAAAGTGGGGTATCGATAAATAAGTCTTGCAAAAATATTGTGTTTTGGATTATGGTACCCCTACTTGTCCCCCTCTGAGTTTCCTTTATGCCTTTGATAGCTACTGAGGTCAAAGCCCTTACTTGCCCACTTGATAAAAAACAGATCAAGAAAGCTGATGGCAATGGCTTATTTATTTTAGTTAAGAGTAATGGTTCAAAGCTTTGGCGTATGCGTTATAAGTACGCAAAAAAATACCAAGAGCTATCATTAGGAAAGTATCCAGCGATTACTTTAGCAGATGCAAGAAAAGCAACCGAAGAAGCTAGATCTCTGTTAGTTCAAGGTATCAACCCCGTTGAAGTAAAACGTGAACGAAAAAAAGCATATTTGAGAGAGGAGGCTTTATTCTCTGATGTTGCTCTACTTTGGTGGGAAAAAGAGAAATCTGGCTGGTCTGATGACCATGTTAGAAAAGTTAAGAGCTGGATAGAGATCGATTTGAAAAAGTTGTCTAAGCTAGCTTTAGACAAGATTGATTACCCACTAATAGTTGATACGATGATATTGATTGAGTCTAAAGGAACTCCAAGAAAAGCTTCCCCAATTCTTTCAGTAATAAACCGAATCTTCAACTACGCAAAAGCATTACGCTTAACGAATCATAATCCAGCTGATGGATTAAAACTAAGAGAATTTCTGAAACCATTGCCAAAAATCAGGCACAGATCGGCGATTTTGGACGTAGAACAGCTAGCATCTCTTATCCATGATATTGATAACAACGAAAGTGGTACTTTATGCAGTATAGAAGCGCTAAAGCTGATCCCAAGAATATTTTTGCGTCCTGGAGAAGTTCGGAATTTAAAATGGGAATACGTTAAATTAGAAAGGAAACGAATATACCTACCAAAAGAGATAATGAAAAAAGATAATGATTTTATCGTACCTCTTTCTATTCAAGTGCTTAATCAACTTACTGAATTGAAAAAGATTACAGGATATTCCGAATTTGTCTTCCCTAATATAAAAGATAGTAGTCAGCCAATGTCTAAAAATGTACTAACTAATCGTCTGAGAGATTTGGGTTACGAAGCTGACGTTATGTCAGCGCATGGATTTCGCGCATCTGCTTCTACTGCGCTTGTTGAAGAGTTGGACTGGGATTCAGATATTGTTGATGTACAGTTATCACATTTGACAGGAACAGAAACTTCTAGGGCATACAATAGAGCTAAATTCCTTAAAAAACGTACAGCGATGATGCAAGAATGGTCTGATTACCTAGATTCGTTGGTTGTTAACTTATTAAAATCTATTGAATAATAGCCAAATTTAATTGGCTATCGCTCTTATTTTTCACACTAGAGCAGGCATGAAGTCTAATTCATGAGCTTTTAATTTTATGTCCTTAAGAGCCTTATTGTATTCATACAAGGTGATATTAAGAGCGTCTACTATGTCTTGCCTTTTTTTACCTTGAAGTAATAGAGGAATTATTTCTTTTTCTATATTAGTTGAAAGGCTTTCAATAAATTCTGTATTAATCTTTTCTTCGTTATATAAACCTTCAGGTGTTAATTCATTTTCAATATAAAATCGTGAATCCTTATCTTCAATCATTTTTTCAAGGCTGGCAAAACTAAAAGATTCGCCCACAGGGATGTTTTTGTCTACTTTGAGGTTTCTTTTTTTGCCTCTTGCCGCAGTAAAATTCAAAGCTGAATTGTTTGTTAACGTCATTAAAACTGCTTCTAAGCTTTTAGTAGTTAACCATTCACTATTTTTAATATCTGACGTGTTATTTAAAGTTCTTATCAGTTTTATCCATGTTTCTTGCTCAATATCGTCAATGACTTCTATGAAGTTAACTGAGAGTTTTTGGTGTAATCCTGTTTTTCTTATTATTTTTTTTATCAAATTACGCATCTTGGGACTATGAAGTGAGTAAACGTCCTTAATAGTCCTTCTATCACCTTTTTTGAACTTAGTTAGCACATCTAGGCAATTGTCTAATTCATCTGACATAAAGCAACCTTGGTTTTGTTTTGTAAGTGGCTAATATGCAATCTTTTTTCAGTTCTATCAACTTTTTTAAACAACCTTTGATTAAAAGGATAAGGACTGATATTGCCTGTATTCGTAGTAGCTAGTAACTGCGGAAGTTACCTTTTAAATTTCGATAAATATTTAATATTTCAAATTTATCAGCTTTTATTGAAAAAGCTTTGGATTAAAAGAGTAAGGGGAGAAATTGCCTGTATTCGTAGTAGCTAGTAACTGCGGAAGTTACCTTTTTAAATTTCGATAAATATTAAATATTAAATATTTCAAATTTATCAGCTTTTATTGAAAAAGCGTTGGATTAAAAGAGTAAGGGCAGAAATTGCCTGTATTCGTAGTAGCTAGAAATTGCGGAAGTTACCTTTTAAATTGAGATAAATAATAAATATTTTAAATTTATCAGCTTTTTTTGAAAAAGCTTTGGATTAAAAAGGTAGGGCAAAAATTGCCTTTATTCGTAGTCGCTAGCAATAGCAGAAGTTAATTTTTTGATTGAGGTAAATTTATGAACAAAAATATTCAAATAATCCGTTTGGATGAATTATCGAAATTGCTCTGTGTGAGCAAAACATCCCTTTGGCGCTGGAGAAGAGATCCAAGCATAGGTTTCCCCTTTCCAATAATGTTGGGCTCCAGATTGGTCGGTTGGAGGTTGGTAGATATAGAGAATTGGTTGGATTTACATAGATGTGAGGGGTATGCAGCATGAATTCATTAGAGAAAAAACGAATGGAAAAATTAGTTGAGTGTACTTTTGATCGCGTTATTTACTATTGCCAATATGTAGCAAAAGTTAATGTGGAACAATTGAGTGCTGAAAAGTTAGATACTAAAGAACACTTTAATATTCGTTTGTATTCTGCAAGTCAGAAAATTGCTGTTGGACTATTTGGTTATGAACAAGCAAATAAACGAGCCTTTTCAGATATAGAACTAATTACAGTTATTAATGAAATCATTAATAATATTGATTTAAACACTAATTATCCCTCTAGTGATGCAGCTTCGTTTATAGCGAGTTTTATGCGCTATGGAGTTGATCCTAATATGAGAATTATTACTGGTATTAAAGTAAATGATAGTTAGTAGCTAGCATGAAGTTAACTGGTATAAGAGACAAGTGGTCTATATCAAGACGTTGTCTCTTATAACTTAATTTTTATGTAATGCACAATTATCAGAAAGTAATTTTATTATTGAAATATCAGAGAGATTTATGATTAGTTTAACAAAAATAAAGACGCTGCGAGACGTCGCCATTGAGCAAGTTGAGAGGCTTAAAAGGAATCGCCATCCCGATGGAGTTTTTAAGGAAAGTGGGGTTTATTGGTTAACAAAAGTAGAATATTGTAGGTGTTGTATGAAACAGTATTCTCCAACTGAGAAGTATCCCCATAGGCTAAGCAGTCATGCAAGGACAATTGAACACGTGGCGAATAGATACAATGTAGATGCCAAAGCATTAAGGAAGGAAATTAAGGCTTACAGAAAAACCTTATCTAACTAAAAAAATGGCAATCAGTAAAGTGATTGCCATTTTCACATAATTTAAACGGTCTATTCCCATCAAAAAAAATGAGTGCTTTCTTTTTAATTGTTGTCAATAAAATAGGTTAATATTTAGATATCAATCGAAATCAGTAGGTTTGTTGTTGGCCGCTCTTAACGGTGTTCCACCTAAGCGAAGTCAACCAGTTGATTGATTAAGAAGGAGTGCTTTTAATAAAAGAAGTTATTTTGTATGAATAATTGTTTATTGAATAACAAACATAAAAGTAATAACAAGGTTAATGAATAACCTTGATATCAAAAAAATCTTACCACGAATCCTATTCAAAGTAAACCGGAAAATTTATTTATTTTCATGTATCTAATTGAATTATATAAGTAAATGTATATGTTGTTACTGTTTTATTTAGATTTAACTAATACAATTAGCATGATAGATATGAGTATTATATTTTAAAAGGGAGGGGATAAATTCAATTATAGCTGGTGAACATTCGTCCCATAAAGGGACGGCCAATCAAAAACAGTAAAAATTTCCATTTTTCGATTTTATAAATTTATATTTCTTATGATATAAAGTATATGAGAAATATTTATATTGTCATATCTAGTTGTTTTTAAAGGTTTTTAATTGTGTTTTGTGCTATAGTGATACACATAGTGACCGACTATGCTTATTACGTTGCTCCGCACTCCATAAGCCATCGGCAAAGGCGCTAACGCCCTTTAAACCAGTTAGCCACTTCAAAAAATAAAACAAGTTTTAAGTTCTTCAGAGGCTCAAATTTACTGATAATAAAAATAAGAAAGGTGAATGTTATGGCGGGATATCAATTTTTTCATGTGGAATCTTACGCTAGATTCCCGAGTAAAAACCTTAAAAAACAGGGTGTTAGTGGTATTGCTAATGAGGCGGAAAGAGTCTCTGAAGCTTGCCCTCATGTAGATAGTCCAAGGCCTTACAAACTAATGATGGGTTGTAAGCCAAGTGAGGCCGCTGATATCGCTATATTAAGATCAGAGCAAGGAAAAGATAAGCTTGGCCGCAAGTTACGAAAGGACGCACAGATTATGCTAGCTGGTGTTGCTAGTTATCCTGTTCCTATCGCTGAATTAAATCCAAGTGATGAAGCATTGAATCACTGGCTAAAGCTCAATTATAAATTCCTTCGGAAGAAGTACGGTAATAGGCTTAAAAGCATTGTAGCCCATACAGATGAGCCATATTTTCATATACATTTTTATATAATCCCAGAGCTTGATGATGAAGGTAAAATGAATATTGGGCAGGTTCATGATGGAATACTAGCCAGAGATCTTGTTGGTGGTAAGAAAGCCAAGGAAAAAATGAGAGCATATAAAAAAGCGATGAGAGCTCTTCAGGATGATTATTTTGAGTCAGTGGGTAAAATATGTGGCCTTACTCGTGAAGGTGCTAATAAGCGTCGTTTAAGTCGTTCCGCTTGGAAAGTTGAACAAGCAGCAGCAGAGCGGCTTGCTAGTTCTTTAAAAACGGTTGATGAGATAAAAAGTAAAGCCAGAGCACTCGATTTAAAACAAAGAGAGTTGCTAATTCTAAAAGATAAGTTGTCAGAAAAAGAAGGTAACTTGGCGTTATTGAAAGAGGAAACAAATAAAAAACTTGAAAAGGTCAACACCCAAAAAAAGACTCTAATTAATTTAAAGGCTGAAGAAAATAATGTCGTTAAATATTTAAGGGAAAAAGTTGAGAGTGTGAAAGATCAACTTGGTAAGTTGTTAAATGGTGTTTCTCACCTTAAAAAAGAAAATAAAAATCTAAAAAAAGAAATTAATGACTTAGCTATTAAAGAAAGAACATTGGTAAGAGTAAATGAGAGATTAACTTATCAAAACGAAATAAGGGCGCAGGCCCTTAAGCAAGATCGAGCTGAAATGTTAGATCTTGTGACGCTAGCTTCAATGGGAAGAACAGAAGAAATAAAAGAAAAGTACCGTAACAATAACAATAACAATATGGAGTACACATTATGATGACTTTTGAATATAAAAACACCGAGGCTGCTTTACATGCCTATATCGCGGCATTGTCTGATTTGAAACTTGGGCAAGGCTTTTTTGCTAAGTTGAATATTGAATACTCAAGGTTAACTGTTGAATTGTTTAAGTGTTTATTTCAAACAAATTCATTGGAAAGAAAATATGAATTTCTTAATGATTTGAAAATGTTTATCGACGATATGATTAGAAAATATAGTACTACATCACCTTATGGTTATTCACCAAGAAGTCCATATGAGAAAAGAATGGGGATTCTTCATAAAAAACAAAATAAAACGAAAGATTCGTATCATGAATGTTTAAATATTCATGAAGAGGAATATAAACCTTAATTAACGGCATAGAATCAGTTGAAGTACTTGGCAAGAATAAGAGAAATATAGTTAGAAAGTTAAGAGCATTGATGAAAACAATACCGATGTTCTTAACTTGTCTCTTATATTCTTACTTCTTTAAGGTTTTATTCAACAGCAACAAAAGCGAATACTTAGGAGAATAAATAAGCTTTAATGATATCAAAACGTCTTGAACGATTGAATTTTTTACCACTGCCTTCCTGCGATAAAATAGCGAATTCTTCAAGTGAAGAAAATTCACCGGTCTCAGAATATTCTTTATTTTTATATTTTTGAAACCAAGTATTTAGTTTTGAGCCTAAGTTATCTGCTTTAATATTATTATTTGTAATATAATAACAAAGGACAAAAACATTATAAAAATGAACTTTAGTTTTCAATGAATCTAGCAGATATTCATTCCCGATAGTTAACTCATTAATTAAATAAAATATATTTTCAAATGACTTAACATCTTCATCAGCTTCATTATAAACATCATTGTATTCATCATATATTTTATTAATTGCCGTTTGTCCGGTATCCGAAAAACCACTTCTTAAAAATATAAGTAATGTACTAATTATTTGAATATCTACCATTCTGCGGTAATCAGCATGTGAAAAAATATTGAAATCTTTCCAGAAGGGATTTAATGAAATATTATCTGCTAGTTCAATAAATTTACCATTAAACTTTGCGTTTCTTAATTCTTGTGGATTTAAAGACGTATTGGTTCTATTGAGCCGCAGAAATAAATTGCTTATTTGTTCTTTGAGAAATCTCTTGTCAATTATCCTGACCTGAAAATTGTATGACCAAAATAAAGTTTTATCTTCAGCTGATAATTCAGAGAATTTCTTTCCTGCATAGGTCGCATCTACGTGATCTAGATCTTTATTTTTTAATGCAAACTTGTTATTTACAAACTCCCATATGGCTGAAGTTCTTTGTTGACCATCTACTATGCTGTATGTCGTATCACCGTTGTCAACTATTAAACCGGTCTCCCAAAGGTAAATTTCTGGTATAGGAAACCCCATAAGAACACTTTCAATAAGTGCAGTCTTATCTTTTTCAACCCATACGCCTCTTCGTTGAAAGGAGTTATCTATTTCAATAGTCCCTTGCTTAAACCCCTCAGTAAAAAATTTAGTTTTTTTAGGTTCTGCACTTATAAAATCTGATGGTCTCATTTTTCTCCCTCCAATTTTGATTGAAGCTCTTCAATGCCTCTAATATGATATTTTTCAACCCAATCCCAGCTTTTGTATATGCGATAGTTTATCTGATGTTGGATTGAGAATTTTAATTGCAAATCTCTCACAAACGTACCTGTTCTTTTTTCCCAATTTTTGAAAAACTCGACATCAGGATCAACCTTTTTTAAAGAAACAAAATTATTGAAAACGTTTGATGCTATTTGTGAATAGCCTTTAACATATTTCATATTTGAAAGCTCATAATATGCGTTCCATGAGCTTTCGAATAATTCTGGGGATACAACCACGATGTCAATATCCGATTGATCTCTAAATGCTCTGAACTCTGCTTCAGGTGCTAAACTGAAACCAAGTTTCGAGCTGCCTATAACTGCAATATTTGCTGGGTGAACCCCTAATGATTCAGCAATAAATAACTTGAACTCATCAAAGACTTTGTTGTGGTTGGGGAGTTTTTGATATGTTTCAAACAACCAATAAGATGAGGATAAAAAATATTTTCTAAATAATAATCTAGCATCATGAGTTATTAATTCTTGTCGAAATTTATCTACTTCCATTTTTATTATTTTACCTTGGCATCCATATGTTTTTTAACTAATCTTAAGCATTAGTCGTACTTTATAATTAATATGATATTAAAACAATTGGTTAAGATTATTAAGCCGCTTTGGATTTGATTTTTTTGATACTTACTGCTTTTAATGTTGATGTCATAGCATGAGCTATTTCAGTAATAACATTTACGCATACAGAGTTTCCAAACTGTTTATAGATTTGCCCTTGTGATACGGCATCTACAATGTAGTCTTCAGGAAAACCTTGCAACCTAGCGCATTCTCTTGGTGTTAGTTTACGAGGGCGTTTATTCAAATCAGTTTGGTCTATTAAAATTTCAGAGCCATCTTTATAGTATCGAGCACTTAGTGTACTTGTGTATTCACTTTCTGAATTAAACAAAGAATAACCGAACCCATTACCTTTAGTTTTATGCTCAGCTTTTCTTCTTTGATGTCCTACCCATAATTTTTCAGAAATAGTAAATTTATCGTCATCTTCATTTATTTGGTTTAAGTCTTCTAGAATATCACCTAAACGAGTTTTTGTTTTTGGTGGTTCAGGCCAAGCGAAGGCATCATCAAAATCAATATTATCGAAATAATCTTTATCGAATCCAATAATGTAAACACGCTCTCTATTTTGAGGTGAGCCAAAGTCTCCAGCCCTAAGGACTTTAAAGTCCACCCAATAGTTCAATTTTTCGCTCAAAGCATGTCTGGCTTCTTCACTAATGGGGATATCGTCAGTTACTTCAAACTCATGATCTCCTTTGAGAATGTCCATGATAGTTTTTAAAGTATTGCCTTTGTCGTGACCTTTTAACTGTTTTACATTTTCTAGTAAAAATGCTTTAGGTCTTTTTTCTACGAGAATTTTTTGAATTTCAAAAAACATAGTGCCTCGTGTGTCGCTGAAACCTTGTTTTAGGCCTGCTTGACTGAAAGCCTGACAAGGAAAGCCACCAAGTAAAATATCATGGTCAGGTATGTCTGAGGCTTTAATTTGTGTGATATCACCATTAGGCATCTCCCCAAAATTTGCTAAATATGTTTTTTGAGCGAATTTGTCCCACTCTGAAGTGAAAACGCATTTTCCTTTAAGATTCTGAAACGGTAATCTGATACCACCAATACCCGCAAATAAATCAATAAACTTAAATTCAGGACAATCTAACTTAGACTGATTGAAAGGCGCATTATCATGAAATTTTGTAAGTTGATCTTCAAGGTTTTTTATCAACTCAATTTTTGATGACGTTGGTTTGTGCTCACCAGTCTCCCATCCCCGGACTGTTCTCTCACCGGTGGAGGACATGCCAAGTAGGTTAGCAAACTCTGTTCGGCCTAAACCAAGCTTTTCTCGTGTACTTTTAATATATTCAGCGATATCATCTGTTTGCATTTTACAACTCAACTTATCCGGTTTCTTACCGGGTAGGTTATCACTGATCGTATGTACAGTCAATTATAAGTTAGGGAAGAATAGTGACAGTTTTAAGAATTGATGAATTTGCCGAAAGATGCAGTTTACTAGATCAAAGGATGGACTTTAGGTATAAGCCTATTTCTCCAGCAATAGAGTTTTCAAATACGAGAGTTGGGGACTTGAGGAAGTTTTTTTCTATTTCCTTTGTTGAGCTGCTTCAATCATTAAATGATATTAAAAATAACATTGGACAATTCAGTGAAGCTTCACCATATGATGAAACTACAATAAGAACTCTCTTTTCTACTCATTTAACAAATCCTATAGTTAATGCCCTTTGTACTGTTCAAACACTCCCTCTTTATAGTGTTATAAGTAAAGTTATTCATGAGGCTAATCAACTAGGTGAAGATTTTGACGTAAAGATAATCCCTTTTGAAGAAGTAATGTTTGAAACTGCAATTAGTTATCTTGCGTCGCAGTTGCCTGATGATAATACTTATTTAGAGGGGCTATCCACAGTACTCTCTTCGGCTTCAGCTGAAGCAGGTGGAATCAATATTATTTATTATGGCGCTCCTGGCGTCGGTAAAAGCTATAAAATTGACGAAATATGCGATGATAATAATTCGATTAGAACTATCTTTCATCCAGATACTCAAAGTAGTGATTTTATTGGTTGTCTTAAACCTAAAATGAACGGAACTGATGTTGTATATGAGTTCCGTCCAGGACCTTTTACCAAAGCTATTGTTAAAGCATATTTAAATCCAGATATACATCAGTACTTGATTATTGAAGAGATAAATAGAGCCTCAGCAGCCGCAGTCTTCGGAGAGGTATTTCAACTGTTGGATCGTTCTGCTGATTCTTCAAGTGTTTATCCAATAGATGTTATTGATCCTGATATGCTGCACTATTTGGAGACTAACTCCCCATCATCTATTAATGAAGGTAAATTAAAAATACCTAGTAATTTGTCGTTATATGCCACTATGAATAGTAGTGATCAAGCTGTAATGCCGATGGATACAGCGTTTAAAAGACGCTGGATTTTTGAGTATGTCCCTATTGATTTTAGTGCATGTCCTGAAGGAACCTTATTTATTCCAATTAGAAATCAAGATAATATAGAAGTAAATTGGTTTGATTTTGCACAAGTTATAAATGCTGCTTTGGTCGGGAAATCAATTCCTGAAGACAGATTGCTGGGTCCTTGGTTTATAGCTCAACCAGAATTGTCTACACCAGACTTAGCTGCAAGATCTTTAAAAGGGAAATTATGCTTATACCTTTGGGATGATGTGTTAAGGCATAACCAGCATAATATTATCTTTGACAATGATATAAAAAATTATGGCCAGTTAGTATCTTCTTTCGAACCCGGTATGGCTGTTTTTGCAGAACATATAGAACAAGCCCTTTTGGAAACAGTGATTGATCTAGCTGAAGACGCTGATTCAGATGACTAAGTGTAAGTAAGTAGGAAGCTTAGCTAATGGATTGGAATATAAAAATTTATAGAGATCGAGACTTTATAGGATCTTTGCCGAAGACTACTCAAAGCGTTTTGCATAAGGAAAAATTATTTACCTATGGTAAACAAAATGTTTCGTTTTGTGGATTGCTTTTTCATAACCAAAATATTGATGTTTTCTTACCAAGAAATAGTAATTATAGTGAAATAGAGTTTAGCAAAATACAGATAGCATCATTAATTCTTAATACTATTAGGATCTACGGCATTGAGTTTGACAGTCCACTTACTCTTGATGATGGAGAAATAGATAATCAAATAGGTGGAACCTCCTTAAGCTTAATAACAGAGCTTATAACTGACTATAGACAAAATGGTCTATACGCCAAACGACAATCTTTAAATACTTTAAATATAGGAAAGCCTAATTGGAATAAAACAATTGCTCGGAGTGTTTTATACCCTAGCGGTTCCAATTCAATTTATTTAGATGTATTTGGTAGTAAAAGAATTAACTCATCATCATGTGAAGTAGCGAAAATTCATGCCTCTGTTGTTAAAGAACTTGATAAGAAATTCTCTTTACTTATGTTTGGCTGTGATGGCGTGTTTTCAGAACATCATATTAAAGAGCCTATCAATAGTGATATTGAATATCAGGTATATATTTTAGAGAAAGAACTGAGAGTTACGTATTCAGGACGCGATATCTGGTTATTACAATCTCTTATTGATTATCTAAAAAATATTAGAGGTGACTGTTCTAGTGAGATGGTGATTGGTATTAAGCACTTTCATACTGTATGGGAATATATGCTATCTAAAACTTTAACCAATACAGTTAGTATCAATAAATTAGTACCTATACCTGCATATAGGCTAGCGGATGGCAGCTTAGTATCGGCACCTAAAAAAGGCCAAAGGATGGATATAGTACTTTATGATGCAGAAGAAAATTTATATTGTATTGTTGATGCAAAGTACTACTCAGCAAACTCAGTTTCTAGTGCACCAGGTTGGTCTGATTTAGTTAAACAATTTTTTTATGCTAAGGCCCTAAAACAAATAGAACCAGATGCACTAGTGCTAAATGCTTTTGTGTTTCCGAATTCAGCAGGAGTACTCAGTTCTGCTCACATGCAAGATAGACAAGATAGTAGTTTGTTAGATAATGATTATGAACCTATAAAATGTGCCTATATAGAGCCGGTGGAGGTTTTAAAGTCATTTGTTGATAATAAAAAATTGAAAGAGTTTACTGATTCATTGCTTTTAGAGTTCAGTTAGACACCGATTTTAAATCAGTAGTTCCTGATAAAATTATTTATATGGATAAAATATACGATGGAAAATAGCGAATGTGGCTAGGATTTTATTAACTTTATGCATATATCTTCTTCTATTCATGAAGATAAAATTAGAGCAGAGGGGTTAAAGCCAACGAATTTTTCAAAGAAGGATGTTACGGATTATATTGATAATTTGGTTGTCACTGAGAAGGTGTTAGAGGTAATTCAACAATTAGAAGAAAGCTCATCTAGTTCTTATGGGTTAGTGCGTTCTAGACTCTCAGATACAAAACAAAGGTTATGTTTTATGCCTTGCCAGAAAAGTCCTTATTATCAAGATATTATTAACTCTGTTAAAGATGGCGGTGAATTCTATTCTGCTATTCGTAAGGCTGTTGAAGAGGTCAAAGGTGTAAAAATAGAGCCGCTTCACCCAGATGCTTCACCAATAGTTTGTATAGTTAAATTTAAAGTTGAAGTAACAGCTGAAGAAAGAAGATTCATTATTTCTGCTGACGGGTCTAAAAGAACACTTTTACCAGGAGGGGTTTTTCAAGATCTATCTTTAGATTACCCAATTGCGGCAGAGGAAATAGAAATATTAACGGACGCTGAATTTACTAATGAATATTACTATCCATAAAAAAGAAGTAGTTATAATACATAATTTTAAACCCTTGGGTACAATGTAGGGTATCGATAATTATTGATTTTATATAATCAAATAAAATCAATGGTTTGGTTGCTTGGTGGGCGGCATGATGTAAACGTATTGCCTAAATACGAGTACTTCCTAGAAAAGCCCGTAAGCATAGTGTTTACGGGCTTTTTGATGCAGGAGTTGGTTTTTTACTTTTTATTGGTTAATGTATAATTTGTCAGTATTCTCACAATAGAACTAAGTGATTGAAGGCACTTTATTTTTAAAACTGATAACCAACCTGAAACATACCACCTATGCCTATGCCATCGTTTTTATTCCTTGCGGTGAAAGTAAAACCTAGATTAGCACCAGATTGGCCTATACCCTTTAAAAAGTAATGGTAACCTAAACCAGCTCCGTAAATAGCATCATGATCAAAATTATTGTATTCACTACCTACAATACCAATATATAAGCTTGCGCCTTGCTTCGGAGTTTGAAAGTCAAAGATGTCAGTTTTACCCAGCCAACGCCCACACCACAGGTTCCCCCATAAATAGAAGAGTAACTAACACAGCCAGCAGAAATATACTTGATAAATAGTGTGGATAGATCTGACCATTTATAAAGTGCTCGCTTAAGACAACCATAATATAAATTGTATCTATCAATGTATATTGGAGTTTTCAAAACTAATCCTTAGATTTTAGTTACAAAAAACCGACACTCGGCCGGCTTTTTCTCCCTATATCCAGAACTCAATGCTACGCGTGGAAGTAGGGTTGATTGTTATGTTCATTATGACTAAATTTACAGGCAGAAAATTCTGCTTATGTTGATATTAATTTGGCAAAGGACAAAGATGATGTATGTATTTAGGGGATTAATATAAACACACGAAACTTTAAAGTAAATAAAGCGATAAACTTTTAGGAAAAAGCAGATATTTGTGATTTAAAGATTTCCGCGGTAAAAATGCGCCATAAAAGGGTTTTAGAGTTTTTACAAAGAAAGTTTAATTCATAGGCTAATCATTGTCTAATGAGCAATATTTGCTGTTCCTAAATATCAATTGTAGTAGTTCTTTGTCTAAATAAATCAACAAGGGTAATTACACTTTGTTGCAGAATTAAAAACGTTATATATTTATACTTACGTTGTTTAGTTGCTATAAGTGAATAGCGAGTATGGTAGTCTAGCTTAAAAGATTTCTAGGATTGAAAAATGAAGAAAATTATCAGTTTACTTATAATGCTTTTTACTAGCTCGGCAATAGTCGGTTGTGTACAAATTACCCCTGAGTTGAAACAAAATAGCAATCAGCTGGCTATTTCTAGCGTTAGAGATTTATCTATCAGTTATCCTCAAGGGAGTTTATTTTCACTTTCACCTAAATACATTAAAGAAACTTCTTTAAAGGCAGAACAAACTCAAGCCATTTACCATCTTTATAGCAAGGCTATTGCCACTGATTTAACAAACAATGGTTATATTAATGGGCAGGCAATGCAACAGGCTGCTTTTTATGTAGGTTTTGGTGTTGTGCTTTCAGATGATTTTTCGGATGAAAATATTAGTGACAAATTTGGTGTGACACCGGGTCTACCAGAAAAATCAGATTTAAAGAAAGGTAGTTTTTTAATTTATATTGAAGATGCTGTTACTGGGCAACGAGTTTGGCGAGGTATAGCACAAGGCTTTGCTCATAATGAACTTACACCAGCGCAACGACATAAGCGCACTGCTACGATTGTAGCAAACGTTATGAAACAATTTTATCAAACTAATTAACATTTATTTACAATATAAACAGCTGAAACAGGGTCTAATAAGGTATACCATTTATAAGAGGATACACGAATGAAAAAATTAACTATTACTTTACTGGCTTTGTTTACTTTTGTGTCATTACTTCCTGTTGCTAATGCAGCAACGTCAGAAGTTACTTGGACCGATCATGAAAAGTATCGTGATATACACCCAGGTAGCGAAGGTCGTAAGCATTTTCGCGAACGTACCTTCAAAAATTTTGAAAAACATTTTGCTAAATTGGCTGAACATTTGCCAGAAGGGCAAGTGTTAAAAATTAATGTTATCGATGTGGATCTGGCAGGCGATACCCATAGCGCTGGTATTAATCAATTACGTATTGTTAAAGAAATTTATTATCCTAGAATGAATTTCTCTTATGAATTAGTTAATACCGATAGCAATATAGTTACTTCGGGTGAGATCATACTTAAAGATATGAATTTTATGATGGGTAGCAATTTAAAGTACCGTAATAAATCACTCGGTTACGAAAAGAATATGTTGGACGATTGGTTTTTTGATATTTTTAAAGAACTTCTTATTGAGAAAGAGTAGCTAAACCGAAATACCTAGATAAGACAAGCTGCTTCGGCAGCTTTTTTATGGTCTTAATAAAAAGCTTATCTTAGGGGAGTTACTTCCTCCTGTTAGTACCTTCTTTTGGGTATTACCAACCATAAGATAAATTTAATCACGGACGAATTAGAATTACTTTTGAAGACATAAATAAGCTATCAGTTGGTTTGAACATCACTGTTTTAAACTTGATGGCTCTGTTCAAAACCGGCTAAAACAGAGAATAGCTGCTCAATTTTTTTTACTAGTGGAATTAACAAGGTTTGTTGGGTTTTATTCTCTTGCCAATGTAGAAAATCGTCAGCAACTTCTTCAACATAGGGTTGAAAGGTATCAGCCGAACAAGTAAAGCCAGCACCTTCTGTAAAAATGGCTTCAAAACTGGCTTTTTTCTTATCACGTAAATCGCCTAAAGTGGCGTCTGCCGTCAATGATTTTTTTAATATCATTGAAATGTTTTCGATTAATTGTTGCTCTATCGCTTTAGTCATGGTGTTTTCTTTGTAAATTTAGGTGGTTAAAAATATTGTCAAATAATACAACATGGTTTGCAATGTATAAATAAGATAAATCTATATTTTGTTAAAGTGTGCTCTACAGGGAGTTATGTCAAACTATCTACGTTATGTTTAATTTTGTTATGAGTTAACTTTCCATATTTTCTTTAGGCATTATGTCAAATTAATTGGCGTTTTGTTAGCTTGCCCTGCAATTTCTCTCACTAATTTTGGCATTAAAAACCCCGGTAATGTCGCGAGCATTTCGTTCATAATGTTAACCGCAGTTTCTTCTTTGACATCAAAATGCGCTGCACCTTGTACGGCATCAAAAAGATGTAAATAATAGGGCTGGATGCCAGCAGAAAACATTTTTTCGCTAAGTTCAATCAAGGCCTTGGAGTTATCATTAATCCCTTTAAGTAAGACACTTTGATTAAATAATGGAATTCTAGCAGCATGCAATGGTTCTAGCGCTTCAGTCAAATCATCATCAATTTCATTGCCATGGTTTATATGCAGCACCATAGTGGCTTTTAAGCGAGTATTTTTCAGTAAAGTCACTAAATCACTCGTGATGCGATTCGGTATAACCACGGGCAATCGTGTATGAATACGTAGCCATTTAACATGAATAATTTGCTCTATTTGTTTAACGAGCCAAGTTAAATGTTGATCGCTTGCCATTAATGGATCGCCACCACTAAAAATAACTTCTGATATTTCTTTATGCCCTTTGATGTAGTCTAAAGCGGGCTGCCAATGTTGTTTGTTAGGGCTATTATCTTGATAAGGAAAGTGTCGACGAAAGCAATAACGGCAATTTATCGCGCAACCTGATTTTACGATCATTAACACGCGATTTTTATATTTATGCAGTAAGCCTGTTGCGACGGTATCGTGCTCTTGCAATGGATCTGTAACAAAACCGTCAGTAACAACAAATTCACTTGATAATGGCATTACTTGTTTTAAAAGTGGGTCGTTAATATCGCCTTTTTTCATTCTACTAATAAAAGGGAGTGGTACCCGCACCGGAAATAGTTGCCGTGCTTTAAAATGCTGTAAATATTGTGCAGGATCTATATTCACTAGGCGAAGTAATTTTTCTGGTTCAGTAATTACTTTCTGCAAATCTTTTTGCCATGAATTTTGCTCACAAAGATGCAAATCTTTGTCTATTTGGGTTATTATCTGCGGTAATTCTAATTCCAATGGTAAACTTCTACTCAGTTATGATTTAGCTTTGCTGTGTAGTTTAAAGGTTATCAACAATTAATAAAAGAGTACACTTATGGCGAATTTCAGTACCAACCAGTTTAAAGCTGGACTTAAAATCATGCTTGATGGCGAACCATGTAACATTCTTGAAAATGAATTGGTTAAACCAGGAAAGGGACAAGCGTTCAGCCGAGTTAAAATTCGCAAATTGGTTTCAGGTAAAGTTTTAGAGAAAACCTTTAAATCTGGTGAATCAGTTGAAGGTGCTGATGTAATGGAAGTTGAACTTGCTTACCTTTACGCCGATGGTGAATTTTGGCATTTTATGAATAATGAAACATTTGAACAAATTGGCGCTGATGAGAAAGCCGTTGCCGATGCCGTTAAATGGTTAGTTGAAGGCGATATTTGTACTATTACATTATGGAATGGCACACCTATCTCGGTAACAACACCTAATTTTGTAGAAATTGATATCACTGAAACTGATCCAGGCCTTAAGGGTGATACTGCCGGTACAGGTGGTAAACCGGCCACTTTAGCAACGGGTGCTGTCGTTCGCGTGCCTTTATTTGTACAAATTGGCGAAAAAGTTAAAATCGATACGCGTTCAGGTGAGTATGTATCTCGAGCGACAAAGTAGTTTGGTAATAAAAAATGTTTAATGTTGTCGCAGGCTTACGATAGAAAGTAGATAACAGTAATACCCTCTATGCTAGTTAGTAAAAAATGGACTAGCTTAAGTGATTTTGATGAGCTTATTTTGGAGATATTTCATATATAGGCTCTAAATTCTAATTACTTTAATATATACCCGTTCTCATTTATACGGGCTACTAGATTCTAATAAAATTAATTTAGTAAGCACTAAGTAAAGTAAAACAAGCGAAACCTGTTTTATTTTGCTGGCGCGGCACCAGACACTTTACTCACAGGCTAAAAATTAACAGACTCTTGGTTAATTTTTAGTTAATTAAGCTATCACTTTATTTAGAGTGGTGTTATAATCTCGCGCCCGCTTGCTTTGAGTGTTAGTTATTGAGCTTATATTCTCAGTAATAGGGTAGTCTTTTTAAGGCAGTGACGGGTCAAATTTCTGGCCTTGAATTATAACTTATCTTTTTGTTTTACTGATTGTTTTCTTTTGAGGGCATGTAGGTAAGAAGATAAAAATGGAGCAAAAAGTCAATGATCCAAATGCAATCACAGCTGAATGTTGCTGATAACAGTGGCGCTAAGCGTGTTCAATGTATAAAGGTTCTTGGTGGCTCGCACCGTCGCTATGCACGCATTGGTGATATCAT
>MAAC01010494.1_pt1 | contig 35188 bp, 27 predicted proteins | sample 1115981 | NCBI WGS metagenome assembly MAAC01 (sample SAMN04961126, study PRJNA320927) | seawater metagenome | isolation source: sample BD02T64 sea water enriched with oil for 64 days | place: USA:Gulf of Mexico | collected 2013-07-27 | reverse complement strand
TTTCGCATGCTATCGGAAATGCGTATGAGTTTATTTCGCCAACTGGAACGTCTGGCACCGGCCTTTATGGTGCGTCACCGCAGTGGTGATCTGATAAACCTGGCAACCCACGACGTAGAGATGGTCGAGTACTTTTTCGCCCATACTATCGCCCCGGTGTTTGTCGCAGTGTTTGTGCCCTGCTCTGTGCTGTTGCTGTTGGGGAGCTTTTCCTGGACTCTGTCGCTGGCGTTGCTGCCCCTCATCTTATTGGTATTTCTGATGCCGGTACTGTTTCGAAAGCGCATTGATATTGTTGCAGGCAAAGCGCGGGTGTTGCTGGCTACTTTGTCAGCGCACACAGTAGAGAGCCTGCAGGGTTTATCTGAGCTGTTGAACTATCAGGCGACTGATAGCCGGCGTCGTCAGTTTGTCGATTTAATTGAACAGCACAAGGTGCAGCGCATGGCCTTTTTTAAAGTCAGTACCGGGCAGAGCGTATTGGTTGAATTCATTACTTTGAGTTCAGCGCTATTGTTGTTGTTGCTGGCGACTCCAATGGTCAGTAACGGCAGTTTCGATGCCGCCTACTTGCCGCTGATTGCCCTGGCGGCAGTGGCTGCCTTTTTGCCGGTCATCGAAGTCGCCGATGTTGGGCGCCAGCTCTCTGAAACACTGGCGGCGACCAGTAGGCTGATGCAAGTTGAGGAGGCTGTGCCCGCCGTGCAGGAACGCAATAATACTGGGTTACACATGCCTACTAAGCAGAGCCTGGCCTCGCCAAAAGTTGAATTCTGTGATTTGTCGTTTTGCTACGATGGGCAGGGGGATAATGCACTGTGCAATGTCAATTTGTTGCTGGAACCAGGTTCTAAAGTAGCACTGGTCGGCTCATCCGGGGCTGGTAAGAGCACTCTGGCGCATTTGCTGATGCGCTTTTGGGATCCGCAGCAGGGCTCGATACTAATCGATGGCATAGATATCCGCGAGATGGGGTTGGACAATTTCAGGCAGTACGTTGCCATAGTGACGCAAGATACCTACCTGTTTAACGACAGCGTGCGTGAGAACTTACTGATGGCCAAACCCAATGCCAGCGATGAACAGTTACTACAGGCGATAGACAGCGCCGAGCTCAGCGACTTTATCGCCAGGCAACCAGATGGCTTAGATACAATAGTCGGTGAACGCGGTTTTGCATTATCAGGAGGGCAGCGACAGCGGCTCTCCATTGCCCGGGCTTTTCTGCGCGATGCCCCTATCCTTATTTTGGATGAGGCGACCTCGCACTTAGATGCCTTGAGTGAGGCGGCTGTGCACAGAGCACTGCAGCAGCTAATGCAGCATCGCACTACCTTAGTGATAGCTCATCGTCTGGCCAGTATCGAAGATGCCGACAAGATCGTGGTGCTGGAACAGGGGCAGATAGTGGAGCAGGGTAGCCATAATCAATTGTTGTCCGTCAATGGCAGTTACGCGCAGTTATTAAAATACCAGCGCACTGTGCAGGCCGCTTAACGTGAATTGACCTGAGCTGACTGCAATGTGCAGATCAGATCAAATCTTGTATCTGAGATGTTATGCTCTGTGCTCAGTTCAGTGCATTAAAATAGCAGAGCTCTGTGCGGGCAGTTAGGCTTGAATTGATTCGCCTGTACGGTTCAGATCGGGTCAAATCTGGCATCTGACATGTTATGCTCTGTGCTCGATTCAGTCATAGAACACAGAGCCTCAACGATGAGCGGAAAACTTTTTTATATTATGGGAGCCTCCGGTGCGGGCAAAGATTCAGTACTCAATAGCGCTCGTGCGGCGCTAGCTGATACAGCCAATTGCTGTATCGCCCATCGGTATATCACCAGGGCGGCAGATGCAGGCGCTGAGAACCATCTGGCACTGAGCGATGCTGAGTTTGAATTTCGCAAGAGTAACGGCTTATTTAAAATGCACTGGGCAGCCAACGGATTGCAATATGGCATAGGCATAGAAGTGGATCAGTGGCTGGCGGCGGGAGTCAATGTGTTGATGAATGGCTCGCGTGCTTACCTCGCTACAGCTCAGGACATTGATGTCAGTTTAGTGGCTATCTATATTGATGTAGATAGCGATTGCCTGCGCCAGCGGCTAATGGCCAGAGGGCGAGAGAGTGAAGCTGAAATTGAGCAGCGTTTAATACGTCACGCACAATTGGCAAAGTCACTACCCGGTGATGTGAATCGCATCGATAACAGCGGTGACCTCAATGTTGCCTGTACTCAATTAATGACGCTCTTAACTGAATTTTAAAATTTGTTGCAGCCGAGTTTTTTTAACGAAAAGCTGCGTAACAAGTAGCCTACTTTAAGGCTGATTGAGCAGATGATAATGCTGATATGCGCCGCAATTTGCACGCCTAAAGTAAAATTGTCTTCAAACACAAAAGCGATAGCGATAGCGATGCAGGCAACCAAAAAAGTGCCGGCCAGGATCAGGTTACCGATAAATATTCGCTGCATTAACACTTGCTGCTGGTTAATCTGTGAGTACTCACCGGCTAAGTTATTTGTGGCCATCATGCTATTTTCTCGTCTTAAAAGGTTTGTTTGATTTTTAATGTTTAGCTGACTATAGATATAGCAAAAAAAAGGCCAGTTAATATTAGTTAAATAAAATCAACAAGATAAAGGTTTGCATGGCAAACTTGATAAGCTGTGTAGTCAAAAAGACTGCATATAAAAGAGTCTTATTGACATATAAGGGTCTAATTATCATACTAAGATTTTTACGCTCTGAGTATTGACTAATGAACGACATCACCAGCACGGCACTGATTGAATTAGCCATAGATCTCACTTCCAGCTTAGGCACTGTCGAGCGCTATGATCGACTGCTGGATACTGTGCGCAAAACAATCCCCTGTGAAGCGGTGGCACTATTGGCGTTAAGAGGAGATCAGTTAAAGCCGCTGGCGTTGCAGGGCTTAAGTAAAGACACTTTGGGCCGACGTTTTCTGCTATCTGAGCATCCGCGATTTGCGCAGATTTGTGATTCTAAAACGGTAGTGCGCTTCGCCAGTGACAGTGAGCTACCCGACCCCTATGACGGTTTGCTGATAGACCGGGAGGGAGACCTGCCGGTACATGCCTGCATGGGGCTACCTTTATATTTTGCCGATCGGCTGTTGGGTATCCTCACGTTAGACAGTTTAACGGCCAATGTATTTGATCAAATCCCGCGCTGGACCTTAGAGATGGTAGCCGCGATCGCCGCTGCAACTCTTAATACCGCGCTGATGATAGAGCAACTGCAGCAGCAGGCGAGTCATAACCAGCAGCTGATGGTCGATCTGACCGAGCAGGCGCGCTGTCGTGACGGGGGTGAAATCATCGGCGATAGTCCGGTAATGCTGCAGTTGCAACAGGAAATAGCTATAGCGGCCAGTGCCGATGTCACCGTGCTGGTGTGCGGTGAAACCGGGGTGGGTAAAGAGCTGGTGGTGCGTAACTTGCATCAGAAATCGGCGCTTCGCAGCGGACCGCTGGTGTATGTTAACTGTGCGGCGCTAGCGGAAAATCTAATTGAAAGTGAGTTGTTCGGTCATGTTAAAGGCGCTTTTACCGGGGCTGAGCAGGCGCGAGCGGGAAAGTTTTTACTGGCCGATAATGGCACACTGTTTTTAGATGAGATCGGCGAGCTGCCACTGGCAGCGCAGAGTAAACTATTGCGGGCGCTTCAAAGTGGCGAAATACAACCGCTGGGACAAGATGCGGTGCAACATGTAAAAGTTCGGATTATCGCCGCGACGAATCGTGATTTAATTCAGGAAGTACAAGATGGGCGCTTTCGCGCAGACTTGTATCATCGCTTAAGTGTCTACCCTATTACAGTGCCGAGCTTGCGTGAACGCGGGGAAGATATTGCGCTGTTAGTGGGTTATTTTCTAGAGCAGAACCGGCGTAAAATAGGCCTAGAACAACTGAAAATACACACTGAAGCGCTCGCTGATTTAAGCCGTTATGATTGGCCGGGGAATGTACGAGAGCTAGAACATATTATTAGTCGTTCGGCGCTAAAGGCCCGCGCCCGCAGCGACAGCTCACAGTGGGTGGTGATAGAGCGGCAAGACTGTGGCCTGTTGAGTAGTGATAGAGCGGTGTCGACTGCAAAGGGTGCCCCTGTTGCACCGCCACAAGCTGTTGCTGTAGATACGTCACTGCGTGAGGCCACCGATAATTTTCAACATCAATTGATAGTGCAGGCTTTAAGGGACAGTAACGGTAACTGGGCACAGGCCGCTCGGGTGCTTAAGGTCGACCGCGCTAATTTGGCTCGCATTGCAAAAAGGTTATCAATAACGCAAATCAAATTGCTGCTGGATTAGCCCGATCTTATGTTAGTCCCGCCAGTACAATGGCGGCCTTTTTGATTTTATCTATGTCGATACTACTGACCCCTAGACGATAATAAACAGCTTCCTCGGTACCGCCGGTGACTGAAAAATTGTCCGAGTGGGCCAGTATCACCCCGGCCTCTGCGGCTTGCTGAATATAATCATTGCTGCTTTTGATCCAGTGATGTGGGTTGGAGAGGATCAGATCGCTGTGCATGATCTTATTTAACAGCAAATTCTTAGTCTGTATTTTTGTCGAAACATGTTTGATCGCGGCATCTAGGTAATTGTTTTCTATGGCGCTGATGATGTGGCTGGTGGCGCTGGAGGAAACCAGCCAAACGGTCTCAATAACATGTCGGGTAAGTTTTTCTAATACTGGGTGTCTGGAGGCAATAAAGGCAGCTTTGTGGCCACCACTGAGGCATTTGCTAAAACCCGATAATAACAGACAGTGCTCGGGGGCGTATTTTGCCAGCGGAGCAGGTTTCGCGTACATACCGTAAATATCTTCTTCAATAACTAATAACTGTTGCGATTTAATCACTTGTGCGAGTTCGCGGCGTCGCTGCTCAGATTGGGTGGTCCCCAGTGGGGACTGATTAGAGGGCACCGTAATCAGCATTTTGCTGTTAGTCTGTTTAACGATTGAGACCAGCGCACTGGGTATCAAACCCTGATCATCACACTTACAAGTGAATAGGCGCAGCCCGTGTTGCTTGGCTGCAGCAATAATGCCCGGTGCGGTATATTGTTCGACAATGATCAGATCGCCGCGCTTTAGCAATTTGCTAAAGATAAAATGGATGGCGTACTGGCAGCTTGGCAGTGGCAGTATTTGCTCTGGCTGAAACTCGATATCTCTGCCGCGCTGCAACCACTGAGTGATGGCCAGCTGGTAGCGCTGAATCAAACTCGCCCCTATGTATTCGAAATATTGTGGCTGTTGCAAAAATAGGTTGGCGGCGTAAATTTTCTGATTAATTTTTAACAGTGTCTGATCGCACTCGAGTTTGTTGATTGATAGATCAATCACACCTTGCTGCTGCTCCAACAGGCAGCGGTTGAACAGCGCAGCGTTACTCTGCGCAAGTACATAAGTACCTCTGCCTATCTGCCCACCGACTAAGCCTTTTTCGGCAGCGCGCTGGTAAGCACGCGAAACTGTGGTCGGATTAACATTTAACTTATAGGCGAGAATGCGCTGTGGTGGCAGCCGGTCTCCCACTTTCAGTTGTTGCTCTAGAATAGCTTTTTCAATCGACTGAACTAAGCCATTAACCCCGATCTTTTCTGCAGATAGTTCTGGGAACCACATATATCTCTCTACTGTTGCTGAAAAATTAATCTTGTATGTCATGCAATAAAATTATTGTGTCATACAATATCATATGTGACAATTCTTGGCGTTGCAGAGATGGTCTTTTGGGCCAATAGTCGACAGTTTACTGCTGGTAACAGCCAACTAGACCCGTGCAAATAATCAAAAGGGATAAAATGATGAGTGAAGCAATTTTTCAGCAACAGCCCTATTTAACCTCGCTGCGCAGCACAATTACTGCAGTTGATGGCCAGTGGCTGGAGCTGGCTGCTAGCATTTTTTATCCGCGCGGTGGAGGGCAGCCAGGTGATAGCGGCTCGATGCAGGTAAAGAGCAATACTTTCAGCGTTTTAGATACAGAAAAAACTCTCGAGGGTGCTATTCGCCATCAATTGAGTGATGAGAATCACGGCCTGAGACCAGGGGATAGCGTAGAGATGCAACTCGACTGGCCGCGGCGCTTTCGTCTGATGCAAATGCACAGCGCCCTGCACTTGCTCTGTTCCCTTATTCCTAAAGGGGTCACGGGTGGATCAATTGGTGAGCACAAGAGTCGTTTAGATTTTGATTTGGGCGAACACAGTGTCGACAAGCAAGAGCTGACAACGCAGTTGAATCAGTTAATCCAAAGCAATATACCGATCACTCAGCAGTGGATCAGCCAGGCCGAGCTGGCGGCAAACCCAGACCTAGTACGCACTTTGTCGGTTCAGCCGCCAAAAAATGCGCAGAGAGTGAGTCTGGTTAACATCCAGGGGATAGATATCCAACCTTGCGGGGGTACTCATGTTGCCAATACCGGGGAGATTTGTGAGTTGCGGGTATCAAAAATTGAAAATAAAGGTAAGCGCAATCGGCGGATTCATATTGTCTTTGGTGAGCCACAAGGTTAGAAAAATGCGAGTCAGATGGCATTAAAAGAGAGGTTTAAATGAAAACAATAGGATTGTTGGGTGGCATGAGTTGGGAGTCTACCCTTAGTTATTATCAGAGCATTAATCAGGGTGTGAAAGAGCAGCTAGGTGGCTTGCACTCGGCAAAAATAGCCTTGTACAGCGTTGATTTTGCGCAGATAGAGCAACTGCAACACTGCGGTGACTGGCAGCAGACGGCGGTGATTTTGTCACAGGCGGCGAAAAACGTCGAAGCTGCAGGTGCCGACTGCCTGTTGATCTGCACTAATACTATGCACAAAGTTGCCGAGCAGATACAAGCCGAGATTTCTATACCTATCCTGCACATAGCTGATGCTACTGCCGAGCAATTACTGAAAGATAAAGTTACTAAAGTGGGTTTGCTGGGGACTGCTTTTACTATGGAGCAAGACTTTTATAAAAGTCGGCTGGTGGATAAGTACGGGATTGAAGTGCTAGTGCCAGATACAGCACAGCGCCAGCGTGTGCATCAGATTATTTACACTGAACTCTGTCTTGGCACCATCAGTGATGACTCCAGGGACGAATATTTGCAAATCGTTGATGACCTTGCAAAGCGCGGCGCTCAAGCGGTGATTTTAGGCTGTACCGAAATTGCACTGCTGATAGGTCCATCTGATACTGATGTTCCCCTGTACGACACAACAGCGATACATGCGCAAAAGGCGGTTCAATTTTCCCTGTCTAAAGATGACTAAAAAGAGGGGGGCGAAGCCTAGAATTCAGAGGCTCGATCGATAGAATTTTAGGCATTAGCCGGAGAGTTATCGCGGTTGTATGTTGTCATGCGTGTCCCTGCCAGCAGGATTTTAGCTTGAGATTTACCCGCAACAACAATGTCTGTTTTTACCCTTTAACCCGGCTGTTAACACCAGTTTGTCGCTTTATGCGAACTGCTAAAATAGGGCTTCGCTACTACTAGTTAGTTTATCAAATATCCCAGTGCTTAGATGTTGTTGTGAGCAAAAGCAGAACATCTGCTAAAGGCGGCCAAACTCACCTCTGCCAAGGTGCATAAAAGACCAAAGACTAAAGACACTTTAATTGAGGAAAATACTGTGCGTATTCAAACTTGGCTGTATTCAGCCGCCCAGGCGCTATCGCTAACCAGCGCCGTCATCACCGTTTCGATCTCTCCAATAGTGGGGAAATCATTGGCGCCTATTCCCTCGCTATCGACACTTTCTTACGGGGTACAATTTGCCGCGGTTATCGTCTGCTCATATTTGTTGTCGATGTCGATGAAGCGTTTCGGGCGCCGGCCGGTATTTTTTCTGGGGGCATTTGCCCTGGCACTCGGTGGCTTATTGGGTGCCTGGTCGATAGTGCAGCACTCTTTTTATATTAACTTAGCGGCACATGCTTCTTTCGGGGTGACCTTGAGTGCCTTTGCCTTCTTCCGCTTTGCCGCGACCGACGGTTTACAAGACAAAGAGAAGGCTAAAGTACTATCGCTGGTCACTTTAGGGGGGCTTGTCGCCGCCTTTATCGGCCCGGTGATCGCGCAGCACAGTCGTTTACTGATTGAGCAATATGCATTTAGCGGTAGCTATCTGGTTTTCACTGTCATCGCTGGATTAGTTTTGCTGCTGTTGTTGGCACTGCCTGCTGATAAGCCAGAAGCTGCTAGCCAAGCACAGGCAAAGCCTGCCAGCGCTATGGCTGCAGGTAAGGTCTTGTCGCTACCGTTGTTCGTGGCCATTTATTCATCCGGATTTGGCTATATGTTGATGGCGTTGTTAATGATGCAGTCGTCACTGAAAATGAGTGCCATGGGCATTGCTTTTGCAGATATCATGTTTGTGATTCAGTGCCATGTTATTGCCATGTTCTTACCTTCACTGTTCATGGGTAGAATCATTTCTGCTATAGGTGCCCAGGCAGTAATTTCGATTGGCTACCTGGTAATGTTTAGCTCAATGTTGATCGCTATATACAGCAGTGGTTATCAGGGGATATTAATCGCCTTGATCGGCATAGGTGTTGGCTGGAATATGTTGTACGTCGGAGGAAGTGCGATGGTGGCAACTCTGCCTGGGGATGCACATAAATTGCAGGGTATCAACGAATCGGCAGTGGCATTTCTCAATACCATAGGGGCGCTCTCAGCGGGATTTCTGTTCCACGCCATTGGCTGGGAAAACAGTAACTGGCTGGCGATGTCGCTGTTAACGCCCGGTTTGTTGTTGCTGGGGTTTAATATATTGAACAGAGTAAAAAATCAGTCGGTAGTGGCTCAGGCGAGTTGAGTTGGAAGTTGGAAGTTGGAAGACGGAAGACGGAAGACGGAAGGCTGAAGGCGGAAGTTGGCAGTCCTGTGCTGTAAGTTGAGAGCACCCAGAGCTAGTGAATAGCTCTGGGTTTGCTCTGTAATGGTTTTATAGCCAATCTGGGACTGAGTCCAGATCGATTAGCTGCTGGAGTGTGGGGCTGGGTCGAATTAGATGTTCTCGCTCGCCATCCACTAGTACTTCGGCGATTAAAGGGCGGCTGTTGTAAGTATTGGAGGCCACTGCACCGTATGCGCCAGCGGAGTGCAGTACTAACAGTTCTCCCTCCTCTATTTTGGGCATAGATCTGTCCAGTGCCAGATAATCACCGGTTTCACAGACCGGACCGACCACATCTACCACTAATGTCGGTGTCTTTACATCCGGTTCAATGACCGGTGCCACATGATGCCAGGCGTCGTAAAGTGTCGGGCGGATTAAATCATTCATCGCCGCATCTACAATGAGAAATGTCTTCTGTTCTACTGGCTTCACGTATATCACTTTAGTGACTAGGACTCCGGCGTTGCCGGCAATAAATCTGCCGGGCTCAAAGATAATCTGACAGTTTAACGCGCTGGCGTGGCGCCTGATCACTGTGGCGTACTCGGCCAATAGTGTTTGTTCATCTGTATCTTCTGTGGTGTAGGGAATCGCCAACCCGCCCCCAAAATCAATGTGCCGGATGTTGATGTCCAGCTCGCGCAGCTGTGCAATCAGATCTACCAAACGGGCGATCGATTGGTCGAAGGCACTGATTTTGCTGATTTGACTGCCGATGTGCATATCTATGCCAGTGATTTTGATTCCCGGCAGCGATGCTGCCAGCTGATAAGTCTGCAGAGCCCGTTTCCAGGGAATACCAAATTTGTTTTCGCTTTTTCCGGTGGAAATTTTAGCGTGGGTGCCAGCGTCTATGTCGGGATTAATCCTTAGGGAAATAGCGGCACTGCTATTAGTTTGCTCTGCCACTTCAGAAATTTTGTACAGTTCGGACTCAGATTCAACATTAAAGCAGTGAATACCACACTGCAGTGCGAATTGAATCTCAGCTGCGGTCTTGGCAACACCGGAAAATACGATTTTTCCAGCGGGAATGCCAGCTGCCAAAGCCCGGCGTAACTCACCTTCAGAGACTACATCGGCACCGGCCCCCTCATCGGCCAATATTTTTAATATCGCCTGGTTAGAATTTACTTTCAGCGCGTAACAAACCAGTGCCGGGAAATCGGCAAAGGCATCAGCAAAGCGGCGATACTGCTGGCGAAAAGCGTTGGCACTGTAGCAGTAAAAAGGGGTTGGGTAGCGAGAAGCTAAATCGCTGATGGCGATGCCTTCTACTTGCATGACACTGTTTTGATATCGAATATGTTGCATCTGGGAGCTCCTGTAATTGATAAATCCAGCTTAAAGGTGCTGTGGGTCACAAACAATTGTACAAACTGTGATTATGCAAGTTAATATCTAACATATTGCAAGTTAAAATTAGCAAAGTGCAAATATGATAGGTTGAGGTGCCATGGAGTTAGACAGCAGAGATAAGCAGTTAATTAAGTTGTTAACTAATAACGCCCGAGAGTCGGTAGTCTCGCTGGGGAAAAAGCTTGGGGTATCGCGCACCACAGTGCAAAACCGCATTGATGCGCTGCAGCGTCGCGGTGTGATAAAAGCGTTTACCATAGAGTTTGATCAACAGTACCAACGGCGTTTATTAAAGGCGCAAATGTTAATCAATTTACGTCCCGGCGTGTCCCGGCGAATCATTAAAGAGCTGCAGCAGCGCTCGCAAATCAGCTCCATCATGTCTGTCAGTGGCAGTTATGACTTAATTGTTGAATTGACCGTTGAGGCCAGCTCCGAGTTGGATCAGCTGGTTGATGATATTCGCGAAACAGAGGGAGTTGAGCGCACCACCACTTGTATCGTGCTCTCCAAGTACGAAGCCGGTGGTATCTAAAATTTACTTGCTTGGCTGCGCTCTCAAAACAGAGCAAGCTAAACTTCCAACTTCCAACTTCCAACTTCCAACTTCCAACTTCCAACTTCCAACTTCCAACTTCCAACTTCCGATTTCCGACTCGCCTTAGCTGCTGTTAAACACCCAGTCGCGAAATAACTTAGCCGCAGTGGCTGCTCCGGGTTGCACAGCGTCCTTTTGTAGCATGTAGTAACCACTACTGACATTCACTGGGATATCTGACAATTGTACTAATCGTTGACTGTATAGATCATCTTCAATCATCGCCAGCGGACACAAGGCAATACCTTGGCCGGCTAGCGCCGCCGAACGCAGCAAATTGAAGTCATCAAAAGAGGGGCCAGTGATTTGCTGCGGCTGAGCACAGTGTGCCTTGTATAGCCACTCCTTCCAGCCTTCAGAAGTGACAGCATCGTGTAAAAAGGGACCGATGGATATCTGCTCAGGGTTGTTGAAAGGACCATAGTTGCGTAAAAAGTACGGGCTACAGACTGGGAAGCTCTCCGCGCTGCGAAACAATTCTACACTGGCATCTCGTGATTGCGGTGGCTTTGTCGCATAGATAAAGGCGATATCGACCTCGCTAAAGTCTAACTCAATACCGTGTATGGCGTAGCTGACACGCAGCGAAATTTCAGGGCAAAGTTGTTGGAAGTCGGCTAGTCGGGGGATAAGCCAGCATGTGGCCACCGCCGGGATGGCGGCTATCACTAACTTAGTGAGCTGCTGCTGTTCGCGCATTTGTCTACATGCCAGTGCAATATCCCCCAGCGATAAACCTAAACTTAAGGCTAGTTTTTTAGCCCCGGGCAGTATCGTTAACTGATTTCCCCTGCGTTCAAATAGTGGGCAGCCCAGCCACTGCTGTAAATTTTTAATCTGGTGGCTAACTGCAGAAGGCGTCACGTACAGCTCTTGTGCCGCGCCCTGATAACTGTTGTGCCGGGCCACCGCTTCAAATGTCTGCAGTGCTTTTAACGGTAAGTTCTTCATAAATAGAGTCAGAGTCCACAGTGAAATTCGATGAAAAAAATTCAGCAAACCGCTGAATTTAACCCGTTTGACCCAATGCAGGGCTTATATTTAAATGAATGTAACAAATTTGTCTGTATATAACAGGAGAAAAATTCATGCAAATGCCATCCCTACAAAGTTTTGCCAACAATGGGCCTAAGGCCAGAGCCACTTTTTCCGCTGCAGAAATGCAGCGCCGCCAAGATGCAATCAGGCGATACATGTGTGAGCAGAATATTGATGCCGCACTGTTTAGCTCCTACCACAATATCTGTTACTACTCAGATTTTATGTACTGTTACTTTGGTCGCAACTACGGCCTGGTGATCGATCAGCAGAATGTGACGAGTATCAGTGCCGGTATTGATGGTGGTCAGCCATGGCGACGTACCAGTGGATCCAACATTACTTATACGGACTGGCAAAAAGATAATTTTTTCAAGGCGGTGCAAGAGCTAACCGGCAGTGTGAAACGCTTGGGGATAGAGTTCGATCACTGCAATTTGGACCAATTACAGCGCTTAAAGGTGGCCTTCCCGGAAATGGAGTTTGTCGATATAGCGGCTCCGGCTATGCGCTTGCGGATGATCAAATCGGCAGAGGAAATCGCCCATATTACACAGATGACCCGGATAGCCGATATCGGCGGTGCCGCCTGCGTCGAAGCGGCGCAAATTGGTGTCAGTGAGGTGGAAGTTGCGTTGCACTCGACGGCGACTATGGTGCGAGAAATCGCTAAGACCTGGCCGGACGGCGAGCTGTTAGATACTTGGACCTGGTTTCAGTCGGGTCTTAATACCGACGGTGCCCATAACCCGGTTACCTCGCGAAAAATTCAGCGCGGCGATATTCTATCTCTGAATTGTTTTCCTATGGTGGCGGGATATTACGTGGCACTGGAGCGCACTTTGTTTGCCGGTGTCGTCTCGGATGAGTCGCTGAGGTTGTGGCAACTTAACTGTGATATCCACGATCGCGGCAAGGAGCTGCTAGTGCCGGGTAATAAGTGCTCTGATATAGCCGCTGAATTAAACCAGATGTATGCCGAAAATGACTTGTTGCAGTATCGCTCCTTTGGCTATGGTCATTCTTTTGGTGTGCTCAGCCACTATTACGGCCGTGAGGCGGGTTTAGAGCTGCGTGAGGACTGTGAAACAGTACTGGAGCCCGGTATGGTCATCTCGATGGAACCAATGATCACTATCCCCGATGGCATGCCAGGAGCAGGCGGTTATAGAGAGCACGATATTTTGGTTATCAATGAACAGGGCAACGATAATATCACTGCATTCCCCTACGGGCCTGAGCACTTGATTTTGCCGGGTTAAGCGAGTCTCTACAGTTGTGCTTGCAAGCTTAAATAGTTGATAGCACAACTGAATTTAATTGAATGAATGTTGGATGTTAGGTAAGTAAATAGTTAACTGGGGGTAAGTATTGTTACATTTTAATAGGCTAAAAGTTCATGCACACTGATTTGGTTGCAATAAACAATGCATAAAAAAATATTATGAATCGATAAAAACAATGCATAAAAATGGATTGCGTTAAGCAAATATGAACAGAAATTGAACTAATTGCAGAGAAAGTGTCGTGTTTTGGCACAAAAAAGGTCGTACAGAATGTTTTTTAATATTGACTTTTAAAATGCTCTACAAAGCCAGTCAAAACGGTTGTTTAATAGAAAAATCCTATGCTAGTATCGAAGCCACTTTAAAAAAATAAGAATATATATTGGAGAGTTACATGGGTTCTGAATCCGATTTCTTGGTGCAATTTAAGAATGTACAAAAGAGCTATGATGGAGTCCATTTAGTCGTAAAAGATTTTAATGTCGACATGGTCAAAGGCGAATTCTTGACAATGTTAGGCCCATCCGGATCTGGTAAAACAACTTGTCTGATGATGTTAGCGGGCTTCGAGACAGCTACTAACGGTCAAATCATCCTCGACGGACAATCAATTAACAATGTAGCCCCGCACAAACGTGATATAGGCATGGTGTTTCAGAACTATGCTCTGTTCCCGCACATGACAGTCGCTGAAAACTTAGCATTCCCACTGCGCGTTAGAAAAATGGGCCAGTCGGAAGTCACTGATAAAGTTAACAGAGCTTTAAAAATGGTGCGCTTAGATACCTTCGCCAATCGCCGCCCAGCACAGCTATCAGGTGGTCAACAGCAACGAGTTGCAGTGGCAAGAGCGTTAGTGTTTGAACCTAAATTAGTGCTGATGGATGAGCCACTAGGTGCATTAGATAAAAACTTGCGTGAAGAGATGCAATACGAGATCAAACATATTCACGAAGATCTTGGGGTTACTATGCTGTACGTAACCCACGATCAAGTTGAAGCGTTAACGATGTCGGATCGTATCGCCGTGTTTGATGATGGTGTAGTACAGCAGCTAGCTTCGCCACAGAGCTTATACGAAGAGCCTTGTAATGCCTTTGTCGCCAATTTCATCGGCGAAAATAACCGCCTGATGGGCAAAGTACTGTCAGTATCGGGCGATACTTGCAGTGTTGAGCTGCAAGGTGGCGGTGGTACAGTGCAGGCGAAAAAAGTCAATGTCGGGCAAGTGGGTGATAAAACAACCTTATCTCTGCGTCCTGAGCGGGTGCTTGTCAATCCTGCTGAGGGTAGTTGTGGCAATTCAGTTAACGCCACAGTCGAAGAACTTATCTATCATGGCGATCATACACGTACCCGAGTATCAGTTTCCGGTAGCAGCAACTTTATAATCAAAGTGCCTAATACCCACAATCAGCAGCATATGACAAAAGGTCAGGCGATCCGCATTGGTTGGGATACCGATGACTGTCGTGCATTAGACGCTTAAAGTTAGAAATTACGGAAAAAACGAAAAGTTTAACCATTGAGATCGACTTAACAACCTACAGATTCAACGAAAAATAAGGAAAATAAGAAGATGAAAAAGTTACTCAAACGTACAGTTGTAGCGACAGCGATTGCTGCTGTTTCTATGACAATGGCAACTACAGCCGTTCAAGCAGCAGACACTATGACAGTTGTCTCATGGGGTGGTTCTTACACTAAGAGCCAAGAGCGCGCATACCAGGAGCCATGGACTAAAATGCACGGTACTAAGTTCTTGTCAGAAGACAAAGCCGGTACTGGTCTAGCGGGTATTCGCTCACAAGTTGAAGCGAACAACGTTACTTGGGATCTGGTAGATATGCTGGAAGGTGATTCAATGATCGCCTGTGATGAAGGTCTGATCGAAGAGATCGATTACGACACCATCCTAGCAGCTGCTCCAGATGGAACTCCTGCAAGTAAAGATTTCTTAGGTGGAATGAACGGTTGTTTCATCCCACAAATCGTCTACGCGACACTTTTCGCCTATAACGATGAGTTATTCACCGGTGAAAAGCCAAGTACTATTGCCGATATTTTCGATCTTGAAAAATTCCCAGGCAAGCGTTCACTACAGAAGGTTCCTGATGGAAACTTAGAGTGGGCACTAATGGCTTCAGGCGTACCTGCAGACAAAGTCTATGAGAAGCTTGATACAGAAGAAGGCATCGCTATGGCCTTCAAAAAGCTTGATGAGATCAAAGATTCAGTAGTTTGGTGGGAAGCTGGAGCACAGCCACCACAATTGCTAGCAGATAAAGAAGTTAGCATCGCCAGTGGCTTTAACGGTCGTTTCTTCGGCGCGCAAGTTAACGAAAAACAGCCATTCACAATTATCTGGGATGGCCAGCTAGCTGAAATCGACGGTTGGGTAGTACCTAAAGGTAAGCTGACTGAAGATCTGAAAGCTTACTTGAAATTTGCTACTGACACTCAGCGTCTAGCTGACCAGTCTAAGTACATTTCTTACGGTCCAGCACGTGCATCTTCTGCAGCACTCGTAGGTAAGCACGCTGACACTGGTATCGATATGAAGCCTCATATGCCGACTAATCCAGAGAACTTCAAGAACCCAATCATCAAGAACGCTGAGTGGTGGGCAAACAACAAAGACGACATGAACGAGCGTTTCAACGCTTGGTTAGCTAAGTAATCTTAGTCTACATCTTCACTGATACACTTATGTAGCAGTGACAGAGCAGTGTCGGGCCTCCTCCCGACGCTGTTCGCCATTTTTAAAACATCAGTTCTGTTTAAATTCTTTGGTCTTATCCATTGGAATCAATAACAACAATAATTAGCCAATTAATCTGCAAGTAGGTCGAGAAAATATGGCAAATACATATTCTAAAGTGGGTGAGATGACGACTAACGATGGTGTACCATTGAAGGTCAGTTTACGTCGCTCGCAGCGCAAACTTAAATTATGGGCATTTTTACTGGTAGCACCGCTACTAGTGTTCATTCTGGTCAGCTTTATCATTCCCGTCGTTAACATGACCATGCGCGGTGTGGAAAATCCACAAGTCGCCAACATTATGCCCAATGTCGTAGAAACACTCGAAAATTGGCAGGGTACCGAGTTACCCGATGAAGCAGTCTACGCCGCCTTAGTCACAGATTTAACCATGGGCCGCAAGAATAAAAATATCGGTAAAGTCGCCACCCGACTTAACTATGAGCGCAGCGGTATGCGCAGGGTAATTACCGGTTCAGCCAGAAAGGCCGCCAAGCTTAAAGAGGGGCCTTACAAAGAGCAGATGATCAAGATTAACAAGGCCTGGGGCGATATTGGCGTCTGGTCACTGATTAAAAGAGAGTCAGGTACTTTTACCAGCTCTTACCTGATATCTTCAGTCGATCGTAAAACCAACGATGCCGGGGAAGTAGTTGCTAAAGTAGAATCTAAACAGATATATGTAAATTTATTTGGTAAAACTTTACTGATGAGCTTTTCTATTACTATCATCTGTATTGTATTGGCTTTTCCAATTGCCTACTTGCTCGCGACCTTGCCGTTGGCAAAAAGTAACTTGCTGATGATTTTAGTATTACTGCCTTTTTGGACCTCGCTGTTAGTGCGTACCACTACCTGGATAGTATTGCTGCAATCTCAGGGAGTTATCAACGACTTGTTGGTGTGGATGCATATCATCGATGAGGACGGACGGTTGCAGATGATCTACAACCAAACCGGTACTATCATCGCTATGACCCATATCTTACTGCCATTTATGGTATTGCCGTTGTACAGTGTGATGAAAACTATTCCGCCAACTTATATGCGAGCGGCGCTGTCTCTGGGTGCCAATCCTGTAACAGCCTTCATTAAGGTTTACATCCCGATGACGGTTAGCGGCATCGGTGCCGGTAGCTTACTGGTGTTTATCTTGTCTATCGGTTATTACATCACTCCGGCATTAGTGGGTGGGCAAAGTGGTCTGCTGATCAGTAATATGATTGCCTATCACATGCAGAACTCGCTTAACTGGGGATTGGCAGGGGCGCTTGGCTTTATCCTGTTAGTAATAGTACTGATCTTCTATGCCCTGTTTAACAAAGTGATTGGCATAGACAAAATGAAGATGGGATAGGAGATAAAACATGGCAATTCCAATTTACGCAGGAAAATTAGAACGCACTTGGTACTATTCATACCGAGTGATCTGTACCTTAATCTTTTTGTTTTTAATATTACCGATCTTGATAATTATCCCGCTGTCTTTTAACGTGCAGCCGTATTTTACTTTCACTCCGGAGATGATGTCTCTGGATCCGGCCGGCTATTCGCTGCGCTGGTACGAAGAGTTTTTCGCCAGTGAAGTATGGATGAAGTCTATCAAGAACAGTTTCTCAGTGGCGATTGCCTCTACTATATTGGCGACTACATTGGGAACTTTGGCAGCACTGGGGCTATCCCGTCCTGAGATGCCGTATCGGGCGCTGATCATGAGTATCTTGATCTCGCCGATGATAGTACCGCTGATTATCTCTGCTGCGGGTATGTTCTTTTTCTACTCCAGCGTCAATTTAGCCGGTTCTTTTTTAGGCTTGATTCTAGCGCACACCGCTTTGGGTATTCCCTTCGTGGTGATCACGGTGACAGCGACCCTGTCGGGTTTTGATTACTCGCTGACCCGGGCAGCAGCTAGTTTAGGTGCTTCGCCACGGACAGTTTTTTTCAAGATAATGCTGCCACTAGTAACGCCTGGCGTTATTTCTGGTGCACTGTTTGCCTTTATTACCTCTTTTGATGAAGTGGTAGTGGCAATCTTTATCGCCGGACCAGAGCAGCGTACTATCCCACTGCAAATGTGGGGCGGTATTCGTGAGCAGATAAGCCCAACTATTCTGGCAGTTGCCACGATCTTAGTGGCAATCTCAATAATGTTACTGACAGTCTTAGAGCTACTGCGTCGTCGCAGCGAAAAACAGCGCGGATTGACCCCGGGTTAAAGACCATAGCCAGAGCTTCGGCTCTGGCTTGTTTTTCTATTGCCGGCCCCTCCCCCCGCAATCCACTTTCCTAATACTTCCAACTTCCAACTTCCAACTTCCAACTTCCAACTTCCAACTTCCGTATCACGCCTTAGCTAATTGTAATTTATGCTCTTTTTGTACATTCAAAGAAATAATTTTTAATCCAATTATTCGCCTTGTGACTGTAACTTTTCAGCAACCCGAACTATTATGCATAGATATCAACGATGGGGTCGAAGATAGATGACTTACGAACAGAGCCTGATAGCGGCTATTTTAGGGTTGACTATCCTACTCTTTATCTGGGGAAAGTATCGCCACGATATAGTAGCAGCACTGTCCCTGGCTGCTTGTGTATTGACAGGATTAGTTTCCTCGGAACAAGCGTTTGTCGGCTTCGGCCACCCGGCGGTAATTACTGTTGCCGCGGTGCTGGTTATCTCAGATGTGATGCGCCGCTGCGGGGTGGTAGATATGCTCGCCCAAGCGTTGATGCCCTACACCGCTAATTTACTGGCACATATCTTTTTATTAACATCAGTCGTTACTCTGGCCTCTTCTTTTATGAACAACGTCGGTGCCCTGGCCCTGATGTTACCTGTCGCTATCGCCACTTGTAGCAAACACGGCAGGTCGCCGGCGATGATGTTGATGCCGTTGGCGTTTGGCAGCATTTTGGGCGGAATGACCACTGCTATAGGTACTCCGCCCAATATCATAATCGCTATGATGCGCTCTGAAGTATCCGGTGAGCCATTCAATATGTTTGATTTCACTCCGGTTGGGCTGAGCGTTGCGGCGGCGGGGGTGCTGTTTGTCGGGTTGATCGGCTGGCGGCTAATACCTAAAGCCAGGTTGAGTCGCAGTGCTCCCGATCGATTATTTGCCATTGGCGACTATTTAACAGAAGTCATAGTTGGCGAGCAATCAGATTTAGTTGGCAAGTCAGCCGATGCGATTAAGGGCCTAGAGCAGGCACATATCGAAGTGGTGGGGATCGCTCATCGGCACAGCGAAACTATGTCAATGAAACGCTACCAGCTACTCAAAGCTGGGGATATTTTAATTCTGCAGGCAGACCCGACTGAAATTCAGCATCTGCTGGATAATAATGACCTGGAGTTGATCACCAGCGCCGATAAGAAATTTTTGGAATTAACCCGCGGGAATTTGACTTTGGTCGAAGGAGTAATAAAGCGTGGTTCTGTGCTGGAGGGTAGAGACGTGCCATTTTTACGCAGGCGCAGCAATAGCTCGCTGGCATTAGTGGGCCTGGCCCGAGAGGGCCGTAGAGTGCAGCGGCGCTTACGTCGCCAGGCATTTCGCGCAGGGGACATACTATTGTTACAAGGCGCCGCTGACAGTGTCGAAGAGCAGTTGTCAGAACTGGGGATGGTACCGTTGGCAGAGCGGCAGCTGAGCTTGGGTGAGCCTAAAAAAGTAGCCATAGCACTGACTATATTTGCTCTGGCAGTGGCACTGGGTGTGACAAAGATTTTACCCTTAGCAATAGTCTTTTTACTGGCGGTAATGGTCTATGTACTGCTGGAAATGATTCCGGTACGCAATTTATACGATGCTATCGACTGGCCGGTGATCATTTTACTGGCGGCGTTGATCCCGGTCGGTAAAGCCCTTGAGTTATTGATAATGACTATGTTGCTCTCGGATGTGATAAACAATGCCGCTACCGCAGTAGTGATGGCCCCTCTGGCCTACAGTTTGTCACTGGGGTTAAATGTTAACCCGGATCCGCTGTTTATGACGGTGGCTGTCGGTGCCTCCTGTGCATTTTTAACCCCCATTGGTCACCAGTCAAACACATTGGTAATGGGGCCCGGAGGCTATCAATTTAGCGACTATTGGCGAATGGGGCTGCCTCTGGATGTGCTGATCGTAATAATAGCTGTGCCGATGATTTTACTTATATGGCCACTGTGAACAGCGGCTAGAACTCCCAGTATTTTCCCTCTAAGCGTAATAAATGCTGAGGTATACTTCTGTTGATGATTAATTGCGCCGCAGTTTTTATCTGCTGCTCTGCGCCGGGCTTATATACCTTGGCGCTGACTGTCCCGGCACTGATTAACGCTATTAGAATAGCCGTGACTTTCAAATTTAATTTCATGATGATTATCCCAATAAATTAAAGGCGGTGTAGCTATTGCGCTTGTATATGCCAATACGCAGGGAACAATTCCCAGCAGCTAAAGCTTGCTTAAAGATCCAAGCTGCAATAAAAACTTGCTAGAGTTTATCTGTGCAATGGGCTTAAAACTTGGCAACAAGTGCCAGATAATGTGCAAGGTAGGTCAAATTTAGTAGCGAGTGAAATGGTCGTTAAGAAAGAGCGGGAACAATTGTTCAGGTGAGTGATAGACAAAAAGCGCTAAGTGGGCATCACAGCGCCTATTGTGTAGGCTTTTACCTTATAGATCACTCACTTTGCTGTAAGTCCTGGAGAGACCAGTAGTGCCTCAGTGGTGTAACGTTGCGATTTGCCTGGGTGCTTCGCGTGCCGGCTTACACCAGCATGCAAAGCTGCCATGTTATTTAATCAGTAGTGTAAAGGCTCTCCTTGGCACTGACGCGCATAAACACGGCATAGAGTACGGGTACCACCAATAAGGTCAATAGCGTGGCAAATGTTAAACCGAAGACTATGACCACCGCCATGGATTGAAAGAAAGCGTCAAAAAAGAGCGGAATAACCCCCAATGCCGTAGTGAAAGAGCCCAATACTACCGGGCGCACCCTGCTGCTGGCCGAGTCGACAATAGCGTCAAATCTAGGTTTGCCTTCGGCTATCTCCAGGTCCATCTGATCGACCAGAATGATGCCATTTTGTATCAGCAGCCCAGACAGGGATAACAGCCCGAGGATACCCATAAACTCTAGCGGGATCCCAGTTACCACGAGGCCGAACACTACCCCTATTGAGGCTAAGGGTACCACCAACCAAATCACCAGTGGTTGGCGAACCTTGCCAAATAGCGCTATTACCACTAGCACCATCGCCAGAAAGCCCAGCGGTATAGTAGACATTAAATCGCCACTGGATTCACTGGAGTCTCCCTGTTCGCCGCCCCAGCTGAATCGGTAGCCGTCGGGTAATTCGATAGCCTCTATATCTGGGCCAATACGTTTTAATAAATCGGCGGTCAGTTCATCCGGGTAGGGATCAGTTTGCGCTTTAATCAAAAAGATTCGGTTTTCACTGCGAATTTGTCCGTCGCGCCAGATGGTTCTGAAACCTTCTGTCACTTGGCTGATAGGCACAGCGTTACCCGTGAGGCTGCTTAATACCTGAATCTTTTGAATGTCATTAATTCCGGCGTTTTGGCTGTTTGGCAATCTGGAGATAATCGGAATTAAATCTTGCCCCTCCCGGTATTCACCAATTTTTTCGCCGGAGTAATAGTTGAGCAACGCAGTCGCGAGGTCTTTTCTGGAGATCCCGGCGCGACGACCTTTGATTTCCGAGTAAATAGGTTCGATAATGGCAACCGGGTCGCGCCAGTCATCTTTGATAGACAAAGCACCGCCATCTGCGACCATAATGGCCTTAGCTTGATTTGCCAGCCTTCTTAGAATTTTAGGGTCCGGGCCGCTAAATTCGGCCTCAATTTTGGATCCGCCACCGGGGCCCAATACGAAGCGCCATGCTTTAGCTTGCGCCTCGGGGAAATTATCAGCAATGAAATCTTGCACTACAGGCATCATGGCGTTGATTTCACGGTAATCGTCAACCCTGACTAAAAATTGACCGTAAGAGCTGTTGGCTGATTGTGAGGAATAAGTGAGCATATAGCGAATTCCGCCACCGCCGATTAAGGTCTGCACTGCGTTGACCCCCTGCAATTGTTGCACAAAAGCCTCAATTTTTAGCATGTCTTGCTCAGTGCGCTCGATCCGAGTCCCCTCGGGCAACCAGTAATCAATCACCATCTGCGGAGAAGTCGACTGCGGGAAGAAGCCTTTGGTCATAAACTGGGTGCCCCAGAGAGATAGGGCAAACAGGCCCACAACAAAAGCGATTACCAGGTAGCGGAAGTTAAGTGCCCAGCGCATTAGCTGTTTATACTTGACAAAGAACTGGCTCTCTTGGTTGCTGGTTGTATTCTTTTTGTTGAAAATTTTATCGGGAAAAATCCAGTAGCAGGCCAGCGGGGTAATGGTCATGGCAAAAACCCAACTGAACAGCAGCGCTATCATCACTACCCAAAACAGATCGCCGGTGAATTCAGCGGTAGAGCCAGGGGCAAATCCTATAGGGGCGAAGGCGATGACACCCACCATCGTTCCGGCCAATAGTGGCCATTTAGTCTGAGTGACGATCTCTTTGGCGATGGCCAATTTGTTTTTGCCGTTTTGTACTCCCACTAAAATAGCTTCAGTGATCACTACAGCATTATCGACCATCATCCCCAGGGCAATAATCAATGCACCGAGTGAAATACGGTGGATGGGGACCCCGGTGATATGCATGGTAGCCAAAGTTGCGGCTACCGTTGTCAGTAAAATAAACGCCATGACCACAGCTGAGTGCCTACCCATAAATAACAGCAGAGACACTATTACGATCAGCAGAGCGGCGATGACGTTGAGGACAAAATCATCAACTGAAGCTTCAACAATATTGCCTTGATGATAGTATTCTTGTACTTCAATACCAAGGGGTCTGCGACTTTCGGATTCGAGCATTTTTTTGTCTACTGCCTTGCCGATGACAACAACGTTGGCCCCTGAGACATTGGCAATACCAAATGAGATTGCCTTTTTGCCGTTATATCTGATTATCTTAGTTGCCGGCGTCTTATAGCCGCGATAGACCTTAGCGATGTCTTTGAGATAGATGATCTTTCCATCGCTGGCGTTGGCGACTAATAAGTTTTTGATCGAATCTATTGAATCAATGGCACCGGAGGGGTCGATTACAATGCGTTGCTGTCCAATGTTGATACTGCCAGCAGCCACCACTGAGTTCTGTTGTGCCAAAATGTCGTAGAGCTTTTGTACTGAAACTCCCAGTGCAGCAGAGTTCTCTCGGGAAATTTCGACAAAAATGGCCTCGTCTCGCTCCCCTGCGAGTATCACTTTACCCACCCCTTTAACTTGCAGTATTTCTTTTTGCAGTTGCTTGGCATAGGCGCGCAACTCGGCGTAACTGTAGTCATCTCCAGTGATCAAATAGGAGAGCCCGTACAAGTCGCCAAAGTCGTCATTGACTCTTGGGGTAAGCGCCGCTTGGGGGAGTGAGCTCTGCGCATCATCTATTTTATTGCGCAGCTTGGTCCATATAACTTGTAAGTCTTCTTTAGTTTTGGAAAATTCGAATTTTATCTCGACGGTGATCTCCGAGACCCCGGCCGAAGATTTAGTATTGATGTTTTTTACTTCCTGCATTTGTTGCAGGGCTGTTTCCAGTGGTTCAGTGACTTCACGGGCAACTTCTTCTGGGCTCGCTCCCGGGTATTGAGTGAATATGATGGCGTTGCGGATAGTGAACTCAGGGTCTTCAAATCTGGGCATTTCCTGGTAGGCATTCCAACCGCCAAACAAAGCCAATAAAATGATGATAACACTGAGAAGCGGGTTTTTGATTGAGACTTCTGCGAGGTTCATAGCTTGATCCTTAAGTGCCTAGGGCGTAATTGACCAAGGGCGAACTTTCATCCCCTGCGATAGATATGAAACGCCTGCGCCAACAATCATTTCCCCGGCATCCAAGCCTTGGGAAACCGTTAAAGTTTCGCCAACACCGGCTACCAAGCTGATATTTCTGCGTGATACTTGCATAGAGTCCGGTTCGACTACCCAAACGTATTTTTGCTTGCCATCGCTAGCTATCGCGGTAAGTGGGATCATGATTTTGTTTTCTTCACCCGCCAGGCTTGGGTCTTTAAACCAGACCAAAGCATTCATACCCGGAAGAATGATCAGTTTTTCAGGGGCTTTAAAAGAGAATGTGACTTCATGGGTTTGAGAGCTGACATCAGCCTCAAGGCTCGCCTCTTTAAACATCGCCGGAATACGTAGTTGCGGTGCGGAATCAACGGTGATGTAAGAATCGGTGGCGGTTCTGGCATCGGCGGCAGACCTGGCGATAACACTGGAAGGTAAGTTAAAGGTCGCCTCTAAGCCCCCAGCTCCTAGAATAGTAATGGCTGCTTCCCCTGTTTGTACTACTTGCCTTAGCTTGACCGCGATTTTAGCGATGTTGCCGGAAAACGGTGCCACTAATACAGAATCTGCCACGGCTTTCTCGGCGCTGCTGTAACTGGCCCTGTCTATATCTCGCTCAGACCTGCGTTTTTCCAGTTCACTGCGGGAAATTACCTTGCGTTTAATCAGCTGCACTGCACGTTGGTACTCGCTGTTGGAATTGTTGTATTTGGCCTTTGCCGATTGCAGCTTAGTTTTCAAGTCGGTCTGATCTAATTTAGCCAGCAAATCACCTTTTTTTACAATCTGCGCTTCTACGACCGGCAGTTCAGTGATCAGACCCGGGACTTCAAAGGCCAGCACCGATAATTGGTTTGAATTAATAACCGCAGGATAGCTGAGAAATTGTTCCGATTTAGTCAGTTTCAAGGTCAATATTTTTGCCGGTCTGACCTTAGCTACTTTTTTTCGCTCGTCAGAGGCCTTATCTGAGCAGCCACTTAACATTAATATCGCAACAGTGAAGATGGCGATAGCCGGGAAACTTTTAATCTTAATCTGCATGAGTGACTGGCCTTTAGGTCGGTATTTAAGACGTTGATCGACAGGGATGCTTAGAGCTATGAGTGTCACAAGTTTATCTGAGATGCTGCACAGCGCTGCGTCCGCTTACGTTGCTTTTTCAGCTCTTATTTCCGTGATATTGTGGATGAAATTATAGACCCAAATATCTAGCAGCGCTTTCACTGCCTTGACATTTTCAGCACCGCTGTTGGCGATAGTCGTATCTATATGTTTAGTGGCTATCAAGGCAAATACTCGCTGTTGCGGTTGGCCCTGTAAAAATTCAACTTCTATGGAGACGGTGGTTATTACATCTTTTTTGTCGGTGATATTCAGGTAGGCGGCGTTACCTGCATTTAAGACAATCCTAAAGGGTATAAAGTCAGTGGCGGACAGTTCGGGGGCGACGAATTGTATGTTGGAAAACGCACCGCGGATGGTCAGAGAGTTGGCACTCGCCCGGTCAACTAAATTGTAGTTGTTGGCTTTTAGCTGGCTACTCATCTTGCCGTGGAAGTAGCTGGCCAGTTCCGCCAGTTGCTGGGGATTAAAGTTGTCACTGCTCTGGGTGTTAATCCAAAGCTCGAAGGGTTCTAATTTAATATCTGTTAGCTGTGCAACGCTGTCGCGATTGAAGTTTTCCGCTTTGTAGACTTTAGTGTAATCATACTCCTTTGAATCAATAAATTGATCGTAGTTGCCGAGGAATCCGGTTTGCTTCTGGCTGGTGGTTGCCGCGCAGCCGCTGAGTATGACAAGGGTGATCAAAGCAGTGAATATCTGTTTGCATCTGTTGAGCATAATATTATTCCTTAAACCGGTGCTCTTGTATCGATAACAAGTCGATCAGAACTGGGTATTTTGGCTGCTGGGCATGTACTAATGGCTATTATCCACTTCAGTACTATAGTCAGCAACTATCAAGTTGATTTTTAGATTGTTTTTCAGGCTGTGCCAGCCTGTGGGCTTAAACTATCTGAGGTTGCTAGTGCTAAATCTGTAAGCTAATTATGCGCAGATAGTGCCATTAGCGCTTGGCAACGGGTGCCAATATAAGTGCAAACTGTGCCATAATCGCAGCCTTGATAAAAAAACTCCCCAAGAAAAGAAATTATCTATGTCCCAGACCACACTGTTAACTATTCCCAAGCTATTATCGCAAGTGTTGCGCGTGTACGACGTAGAGCCGCAGCCGATCTTCAGCCAGGCTGGAATCGATCTGAATCCTGTCGATGTAAAAGACAGCAGAGTCGATATGCAGAAAATGACTGTGCTCTGGCAACTCTGTGTACAGGCGACTGGCAATAGCGAATTGGGTTTAGTCGCCGCTTCGCTGTTTCAACCGGCTTATTTAAAGGGCATAGGGCTGGCGTGGATGGCCAGCGCCAATCTGGAAGAGGGGCTGAGGCGCTTCGTCAATAACAGCCAGTTAATAAATACAGCCATGCAATTAGAGTTGATAGAGCAGGGCGATGAGCTGATGATTCAGTATCAGCCTAAATTGCCAATGCAGCAGAAGATTAAGACCAATCAGTGCGCGATTCAATTGGGGGTGGGTTTCTTTCTAAAAATGTTCCGTTTAGCCGCAGGGAAAAACATTCCCGCTACGGCAGTCTATTTCAGCTTTCCAATCGGCGATTCGCGCACTGCCTACGAAGAGTATTTTCAGTGTCCGGTGCATGGTGAAAGCAGTCACAATGGCATTGCCTTTTCCAAGTCGCTATTAAATGAAATGCTGCCAACCCACGATGCCGAATTAGTAGCGCTAAATGAAGCGGCGGTGGGAAAATATATACAGAGCATGGGCTCTGGTCAGAGCAGCGAAAAAGTCATCAGATTGGTAACCCAATTGCTCGCCAGCGGCTGCCCGACTGAAGAGACCATCGCCTTCAAAATGAATATGAGTAAACGCACACTGCAGCGCAAGCTAAGCCATGAAGGCCAGTCTTACTCGCAATTGCTAAATAGTTTGCGTATCGCCTTAGCTAAACAGTACCTAGTCAGTAATAGTATCGCGATAACGGAAATTACCTATCAGTTGGGCTATAGCTCACCTAGTACTTTTGCCCGGGCGTTTAAACAACAGACCTCTTTTTCTCCGCTAAAATACCGTGAAGCTTATCGTCAATAGATGCACCTCAGATGAGTTACAAAGCCACTGAGCCCAGCTCAGTAGCTCTCTACAGGCTAAGTTTAAATCCCGCCGAGTAACATATATTTCATTTCCAGATAATCATCGATACCGTATTTGGAACCCTCGCGGCCGAGACCGGACTGCTTGATCCCGCCAAAGGGAGCGGCGCAATTGGAGATAATTCCCTCGTTGATACCAACCATCCCGTACTCTAAGGCCTCGGCAACTCGCCAGGCTCTGCCCAGGTCTTTAGTGTAAGCGTAGGCTGCCAGACCAAATTGCGTATCATTGGCCAGAGCAATTGCCTGCTGTTCTGTGTCAAAGCGGAAAATAGGTGCCAGCGGCCCGAAAGTCTCTTCCCTGGCGACTGTCATCTCACTGGTCACATCAGTAATCAGGGTTGGGTTAAAGAAGTTAGAGCCGATAGGGTTGCGCTTGCCACCACTAATCAAATTGGCGCCTTTGTGCAGGGCATCGGCTAGGTGCTGCTCCACCTTCAAAACGGCGGCTTCGTTGATCATCGGCCCCTGATTAATGCCTTGGAGCATACCGTTGCCCACTTTGATCTGCGCGATTGCAGAAGCAAATTTATCGACAAACTCATCGTGGATACCAGACTGGATTAAAAAGCGATTGGTACAGACGCACGTCTGACCGGAATTGCGAAACTTAGAGGCAATCGCCCCGGCAACAGCAGCGTCAATGTCGGCATCATCGAAGACAATGAAAGGGGCGTTGCCGCCGAGCTCAAGTGACACTTTTTTCACCGAATCTGCACATTGGCGCAACAGAATTTTACCTACGTTTGTCGAACCGGTAAAACTAAGCTTGCGCACGGTATCGTTACTGGTCATTTCACCGCCAATAGCAATAGCATCGCCTGTGACGACATTGAAAATACCGGGGGGGATGCCCGCTTCCTCTGCCAGTGCAGCCAGTGCCAGCGCCGAGTAGGGAGTATCTGGTGCAGGTTTAACAATAAAGGGGCAGCCGGCCATCATGGCTGGGGCGCACTTGCGACTGATCATGGATGTCGGGAAATTCCAGGGGGTAATAGCGGCGACTACGCCAATGGGTTGTTTTAAGACGACGATTCGTGCGCCTTTTTTATGCGAGGGAATAATATCCCCATAGATGCGCTTGCCCTCTTCTGCATACCATTCGATATAACTGGCGCCATACAAGACTTCACCACGAGCTTCTGCCAGAGGTTTGCCTTGTTCTAAGGTGAGAATTTCTGCCAGCAAATCGGCATTTTCAATCATCAGTTCATACCAACGGCGCATTATTGCACTGCGCTCGCCCGCTGTCATTTCTGCCCACTGCACTTTAGCGCTGTCAGCAGCTTCAATAGCCATACGCGTTTCGCCGGCACCTAACATAGGTACTGTACCCAATAAGCTGCCGTCGGCCGGGTTGAATATTTGCTGCACTGCTCCATCACTGCTCTCGACCCATTTACCGGCAATGTAAGCTTGTTGTTTAAATAGTTTGTTCATTGTTTGCTCTCAGTAATGTGCTTTGTAACTGGTCTCTAAGCATAGTTCAGAGTCAGTGATTTTGGCAGCGGTTAAACTCTATCATTAATATATTAGTGTTGTATTTATTGTTATCCAATACTATTTTTCGCTGAAGAAGTTACGATTAAATATTTGGTAACAAGAGCAATCACTTATAGCACAAAAAGTGCACTATTGGAGGATGCAGTTAGCGCTAATTGGCTGGTCCATGTGCATTTACTTTATCTGACAGCGGTTGCTGCTGAGCACGGGGATAAGCCGACAGAAAATAAAACAGCTGCAGTCTATTGATCCTCTGGGAATCGAGGGGTTCACAGGTTCCTAATGCCCTGCTTTACTGTTAGTGTTAGCTGCCGCAGAGGAAGTTAATAAGGATTAGAAGATGCTGGATTTACTGATAAAAAATGTCAACTTAAGCAGTGGTGAAAAAAGCGTCGATATCGCCGTTACAGCTGGAAAAATTAGCGCGATTGGCCAGCATATCAATGCTCAGGCTGTCAGAGAAATACAAGGCCACGGCCAGTTGGCTACAGCACCTTTTGTCGACAGCCACTTCCACATGGATTCCGCGTTAAGTTTGGGCCAGCCGCGGCTCAATCGCAGTGGCACACTGCTTGAGGGAATTGCCCTCTGGGGTGAACTCAAACCGACCTTGACAGTAGAGTCGATTAAACAGCGGGCACTTGAGTTGTGTAAGTGGTCGATAGCGCAAGGCACATTGGCTATTCGCTCTCACGTGGACATTAGTGATGATCGATTACTGGCGGTGGATGCACTTCTGGAAGTACGCCGCGAGATGAAAGATTACATTGACATACAGTTAGTGGCTTTCCCTCAGGATGGTTTTTTGCGTTACCCTAAAGCCGAGCAAAATTTACTGCGAGCACTGGATAAAGGGGTTGATGTGGTCGGCGGTATCCCACACTTTGAACGAACCATGACTGAAGGTGCTGCGTCTATCCGCCGTCTCTGTGAAATCGCCAGCGAGCGCGGCTTGTTAGTAGATATGCACTGCGATGAAAGTGACGATCCGATGTCACGGCATATTGAAACCTTAGCTTATGAAACTCAAAGGCAGGGGTTGCAGGGCAGAGTGACCGGATCACATTTAACCTCCATGCATTCGATGGACAATTATTATGTGTCTAAATTATTGCCACTGATCCGCGAGGCACAAGTGCATGTTGTAGCCAATCCGCTAATAAACATAACACTGCAAGGTCGCTCAGACAGCTACCCTAAAAGACGTGGAATGACTCGCGTGCCAGAAATGTTGGCAGCGGGTATCAATGTCGCATTTGGCCACGACTGCGTGATGGATCCCTGGTATAGCTTTGGCACGCATGACATGTTGGACGTGGCTCATATGGGGCTGCACGTGGCGCAAATGACCGGCGTCGAACAAATGGGGCAGGCCTTTGCCGCAGTTACTGAAAATGCCGCCAAGGTGATGCATTTACCGGATTATGGCCTCAAGGTGGGTGCCAACGCCGATATCCTGATTCTGCAAGCAGCAACTGCCATAGAAGCTTTACAGTTACGCCCGGAGCGCCTGTACGTCATTCGTCGCGGCAAGGTCATTGCCAGCACTGCTCCTAAGCAGTGTCAATTACACTTAGCGGGTGGCAGCGAGGAAATTAGCTTCAGTAAGAATCTATTTTAAAGGCTTGTATGTTGCCTATTGCAGAGGGATTGCCAAGCTGTTTTTAAGATTATAGATGCTTACTCTACTACTGAATATTTAGAGGGTGGCTGTGTAGAGTATTTTGGGCCCGCTAAGCAGAGAGGCCGTTTCGAGAGCAAAATGAATCTGGGGTCAGTCCAGGGGAATGGCCAAGCTGGTTTTGACATTATCCATGCTTACTCTACTACTGAACTTTACGATGTTCGGGTTATTTAAGAACAAACTACGGGTTAACAGCTCGTATTCCTGGATATTGGCAACGCTGATAATCACTGAAAAATCAACGTCTCCCGCCAGATAATAACATTGTTGCACGGCGGGGCAGTCTCTCATCAACGCTTTAAATCCCTCTATCACCACAGTGCCACCTTTATTAAATTTAATCTCCACTAATACAGTGAGGCGAGATTGCAAAGTAGCGGCATCCAGGATGGCCACTTCGCTATGTATTACCCCGCTATCGCGCAATTTTTTAATCCTTCGCTGACAGGCGGTAGCAGATAAACCGACTATTGCGCCTAAGTGCTCGGTACTTTGGCGGCAATTAATTTGTAATTGCTGCAAAATTTTTCGGTCGAGTTTATCAAAGGTGTCATTCATGGCGCAGTTTTTCATCCTGAATACAAAAAATACGCAGTATTTATAACGCAAACTAATGCTCAATGCAGCATCTGAAGCTGATTTATTGGTTAAACTAGGCCAGAAGATAACAGCAAACCTTGTAACACGAATTGACGGACGACTTATGCAAGCACAGACAAAAAAGATTTTACTAGGGGCCAGTTTTGGCTTATTGGCTTCATTGATTTGGGGCAGCTGGCCGGTGATCTCGAAGATGTCGACTTTGGAGCAGTTAGATCACTGGGATATCACCGCGATTCGCTTTTTGGTGGCGGGCTGTCTGCTACTGCCTATTCTATTGCTGCAGTTTGCCAAAAGTAAAAAATTGCTGGCCAAAGGGCTAGTATTGGCACTTGGCGCCGGAGCCCCTTATGTGCTGTTGGCGACATCGGGTTTGAACCTGGCACCGAGCTCACATTTTGGCATAATTGCCCCCAGTTCCATGTTACTTTTTACTACCTTAGGTTGTGTGTTTTTTCTATCAGAAAAAATTTCGACCGCAAGATTGTTAGGTGTGGCTATGATCTTTACCGGAGTCGTCAGTGTCGGCGTTGGTAATCTAGGGGCATTGTCCATAGATACCGCTGTGGGAGATTTGATGTTTGTTGGCTGTGGTTTATTGTGGGCAAGTTACACTCTACTGTGTAAATACTGGAAGATTGATGCCTGGATGGCGACAGCCTTAGTTTCTGTGCTGTCAATGTTGATATATACCCCTATCTATCTTCTGCATTCTCCCGGAGCTCTGGGGCAAATTCCGCTGCAAACGCTATTGCAGCAAGGTTTGTTCCAGGGGGTATTGGTGGCTATTTTAGCGCTGTATTGTTACTCCCAGGCAGTGGCCATTTTAGGCTCCTCCCGCGGTGCTGTATTTGCCGCACTGGTACCACCGACCACTATGTTCCTGGCAGTCATACTGCTGGCGGAAATGATTACCTGGGTAGAGCAGTTTGGTCTGCTAGCGGTAAGCTTTGGCATAGTCCTGGCATTGGGCTTAGTTAAAAAGGTGCCCTTTGTTAAAACGGCATAAGCTGGCAGCCCCATAAACTTTAGTTTTTTAAGGAAGTCAGGTGCAGCTGTAAGCTATTGTAATAAGACCAAGTTATTTGCACTAAGCCAGATTGTATCTGGCTTTTTTTATATCTCCCCAGAACTAGAAATTTTATTAGATCAGTTTGCAGTCAGATTATTTATTATTGGTTACTTATTAAATAATTAACAAATAGTTGAAAGCATGAACAAACAAATCACTTATTTAAAGCTACTGGTTATTGGCTGTTCCCTATCAAGCTGGGGGCTGGTAGCTGAAGTCATCTTTGATATCCAGCCTCTACCAGCATTAATTAATCAAATACAGCAGGGGGGACATGTGTTGTATTTACGCCATGCTCCAACTGAGCCTAAAACCACAGATAAGCACCAGCAGTCAGTTCAGGGGGGCTTTAGTGTAAATTACGATGACTGTAGCAGTCAGCGAAATTTATCCGCGCTAGGGCGAGAAGTGGCTGGGAACATAAAAAGGCACCTCGAACGCTTGAGTATTCCCATAGGTTCTGTGGCTTCAAGCCCATACTGTAGAGCTTTTGATACCGCTAAAATTATTTTCCAGCAAGTGATTGTCGATTACGATTTAGCCTATTCACTGAGTAAAGACTCCGCTGAATCAAAACGACTCGGCAAGTATCTAGCAACTGCCATTCACAGTGCAGAACCACTGGACAGCAACAGTGTGTTTGTTGGCCACAGTACTAATTTACGCGATGGTCTGGGTGTATGGCCAAAACCTGAAGGGGTGCTAGTGGTGTTTAAGAAACACGGCAGTGATTTACTTTACAAAGGTATGATAGTGCCGGACGACTGGCAAACAATAGCAGACCCCCCTTAGAGATGACTTTAATAGCCAGATCAATGCAGCGACCTAATGTGTATTGGCTCGGTTGTATGTCGCTGTCAGTGCAAGTGACACTTTAGTAGGATCCAATTAACGGTTTAACTCAGGTCTGACCTATGAGTTTTTTGAATACTTTATCGATACGTGAACGTTTCTTGATTTCACCACTGATAGGTATTGTGTTGACCTTAGTTCTATATTTTGCCGCCAAATCCACTATCCAATCAAAGGTAGACTTACTGACCGAACTTAACCAAAGTAATTTGCCGCTAGTCAGTGAATTCTCCAAATCCAGTATCGCCATGTTGAAGCTGCATTCAGAGTTGACTCAATTGTTATTGGTCTCATTACAACAACCCGATGAAGAAACTCTGTATTTGGGCGGACGAAAAATAATAGATCAGCTGTACCTTGTTGAGCAAAATTTGTACCGCCACCTGGAAAAAAGTGATCAACTGGTCATTAATCAGTTAGATATTAATGCGCAAATAAAAGAGGCCTTTAGCCATTACAAAAGTGTGGTGATCAGTAGTATTGAATTGGTCTCAGTGGATCCAAAAGAAGCCAGAGCTGAGCTACTAAGAGCGAATGAGTTATTGAATAAAAGCTATGAGCTGTTAATCGTTATCTCCAATTACTATATAGAAAGTGTCAAAAAAAGAACTATGATGATTGAAGAATCATTGGCTGGTGGTAGTACAGTAGGGATATTGACGATAATGCTAATGCTGGTGATGATTATTACCTCGCTGTACTTCGCCAGGCGCATGTCGGCATCCATTGAAATTATCAATGATGTCATGGTGCGTCTTGCGAATGGCCAGATTGAAATAGACCTACCGGACAACAGCGACAAATATTTAGCCAATAGCTATGCAGCAGTGGCAACTTTTAAAGACACCCTGCAGAAAAATCAAAGGCAGCAATACGAATTGCGTAACGCCGTTGCCGAATTGCGCAACAGTAAACAGCGGTACTTTGATCTACTGGACATCAATGCATCCGCTATCATTGTCATCGATGAAAAACTCTGCATCACGCTATTTAATAAGGCGGCGCAAAATATATTTGGCTATCAGTTTTACGAAGTAGTAAACACTCCACTGTTTAACTTATTGGCAAGTAATAACGCCAGCCAATATGTTGCCTTTAAAAAATTTGTTGCCGATGACTCCATGCAAATGATTGCCTTCAATACTGAAGCTGTCCCCGGCCTGAGGAAAGGGGGAGAAAAATTTTTCCTGCACGCTTATATTGCCAAGCAAAAAAGTAGCGGAAAAATGTTAATTACTATCTCCATCACTGATATCACTGAACGCTTATTGGCCAAGGAAAAGCTGTTAAAACATCAAGATCAATTGGAGGAACTGGTAAGAGAGCGTACCAGTGAATTGCAGCAATCACTGGATGAACTGCGGCGTACGCAAAGGCGTCTGATTGAGTCTGAAAAAATGGCGGCTCTGGGTGGCCTGGTGGCGGGAGTCGCCCATGAAATTAATACCCCCGTGGGCATTGCTATCACCTCAAGCTCGCAGCTTGCAGATCTGACTGATGTCATTGACCAGAAGTACCATAGTGGCAGCTTATCGAAAAAAGATCTGGAAAAGTTCATCTTGCAAATTCAAAGTAGCAATAATATTAATATGCTTAACCTGACCCGCGCCGCGGGGTTGATTAGCAGCTTCAAAGAGATATCCGTAGACCAGTCGACCACTGAAGTCCGCGAGTTTGATATCAGAAAATACACCCAAGATATTCTCACTAGTTTGCATACTAAATTTAAGAGTACCCAACATGAGATCAGCTTAGAGTGCCCGGATGCGTTGCAGATCTACAATGTACCTGGTGTCTATAGCCAGATACTGACTAATTTTTTAATGAATAGTTTAGTGCATGGCTTTGAACATATCGAAAAGGGACTGATTCATATAAACATACAGCGCTGTGGCGATAATATTTGCCTCAACTACACAGACAACGGCTGCGGCATGTCACAGCAGCAGTTAAATAAAATCTACGATCCCTTCTTTACCTCAAAACGCAGCAGTGGAAGCACTGGGTTGGGGATGCATATAGTGTATAACTTAGTCTCGCAAAAACTGAGAGGCAGTATTAAATGCCACAGTGAGATAGATGTCGGAGTGGAGTTTAAAATAGAGTTTCCGATCAATGTAGAGGAGAGGCCCCAACAGGGGGAGGAATCATCGAACCTGCGCGGTTCTAACGGTACATCTCCTACACCTAGAATAACTTAACTTTTAACTGATTTTTCTTTTATGGTTTGCCATTAGAGTAGGGTTGTAAATACCAAGGGGAAGGGAGAATTGCGTATCAGGATATTATTATACTTCCAACTTTGTTTAAAAACCTTGAACTATTTTTTC
>MAAC01018639.1_pt1 | contig 35290 bp, 29 predicted proteins | sample 1115981 | NCBI WGS metagenome assembly MAAC01 (sample SAMN04961126, study PRJNA320927) | seawater metagenome | isolation source: sample BD02T64 sea water enriched with oil for 64 days | place: USA:Gulf of Mexico | collected 2013-07-27 | reverse complement strand
CCATCAGGTGAAGTCATCGTTACGGTATACGTGGTGGTGGTGGACGAAAATGTTTTAGGAGCTTGAATTGTATCATTAGAAATACGAATGTAATTATCCCAAGCATAGGTAAACGTACCAGGAATGGAGGCACTCGAGAATAATTGCATGGAATCTGTCGTACAAATAACAGTGTCGGGACCGGAGATAGCTACATAATTGGGTGCAGCAGTTATGGTGACGGTATCTGTGTTTTGGCATGAGGTAGATAAATTTGAGGTGACAATATAGGTTGTTGTTACCTGTGGGGAGACTTGAGGAGATGAACAGTTTTGGCAAGTCATGTTATAGCCGGGGGAAGTCGAAAGAGTGTCGATGGGTGAACCTGTAAGTACACTCCAACTAAAGGATGTTCCACCAGTGGCGTGAAGTTGAGCCCATTCAACTCCTTGACAGATGGACTTGTCGGGACCTGCATAGGTGGAATTTATTACTCTAATGACATAAGATGTACTCACCATTCCAAAAACGGGACACGCATTATCAAATGCAGTGACAGCAAAGGAATTGAATGGGGGTGTTCCCGATTGAGTATTCCAAGTAACATGCATGATTGCAGGGTTTCCGGGGGTAATGGTAACTACTGCTCCGGGTAAAACTTGGGTAATATTTGACGTCATGTTTACCGTATCAGCGGTGTCTGGGTCTGGGAAAAATAAGTCAAAACTGAATTGATCACCCACACATACATCTACGGTTGTGGAATCTATTAAAACCCCATTTCCAGTAAAATTTTGAATTCCTTGCCAGGTGGGAGGCTGGTTGGAACACGTAATGACTACAAACTGAATGTCTCGGGTTATACAACCGAGTAATACCCCTGTGCCATAGTCATATTCGCAAACTTGAACGGCTATCACAAAGTTTCCAAGAGTAGTTGGAATAAAGGTAAGTATTCCAGTTTGCGGATTTAAGTTACATCCTGGAAGTGGGGATGATGCGGTATATCCTGCTACAAATGGAACAGGGTTGTGAATACCGTTATTTGAGGAAGCAATTGGGGCTACAATCGAATATACAATACTATCACCATCAATTTCAGTAACTCCAAAATTGTAACTAACCAATTGATTTTGACAAACGTATGGGATTGGGTCTCCGTTAAATGTAGGAGAGTTATTACAGGAGTCGGCTTGAGAGTTAATAGATGCAGGCACATAAAATGCGGGCTGATTAACCAAGTTTTCTGTTGTGTTTCTACAACATTGACCCCAAGACATCGTCCATGAGGTGCACACAGGATTTAACGTAACGACCCCTTCAAAAACGTAACGGGCCATTCCCGGGAGTGATCCTCCGCTACAGGTCGATAAATGAAGGTCTCTTGGGCACAGTTGCGAAACCTCAGTACCTCCAAGGTTTTGGAGGATAAGGGCAAGATTTACATCGGGGCCACATGGGCTCTGAAATGTAACGTTTACCCCAGCAGGTGCAGGTGCCGAAAGGGGGTCGCAATCCACAAAAACGTTGAGGGTAATTTTGTAGGTATTGGGACCTATGCATTCATAGTTAAAATCGGCTCCCGCAATATGGGTGGCATTTGCTGTTTCTGAAAATAAAAATAAGATGGAAATAAGGATGTAGGAAAGCCCTTTGAATAGTTGGTTTTTGGTCATGGTGACTCAAATTTTCTTTGATTAATAAAAAAGGTTTTATTCCTTGGCTCGCATTAAAAACGCAATTGGTATGGATTGGTTGCCATTAAAAATTTTTAGAGGTAAGGGTTTACAATTCTAAATCGGATAGACGATTGAGTTCAACTACTGTTTCGTAGTTGGATAGGTAGGGTTATAAAATAGAAAAGGCGGATAAAAAATTATCCGCCTTTTCCTTACTTATTTTCTAAATTAGATATGTGCTAACATTTCCGTGACTAATTCTTTAGTGCCATACGTATGTTTCCATCCCCAATCTTCTCTGGCGTTTGTATCATCAATACTTTGTGGCCATGAGGAAGCGATAGCATCTCTTTCATCAGGAGCGTAAGAAATAGTAAAACCTTCTTTTTGCGATTTTATTTCTTCCGCTAATTGGGCGGGAGAAAATGAGTCAGCCGCTAGGTTATAACTAGAACGAACTTTAATTTGATTTACGGGTGCTTCCATAATATCCATAGTTGCTCGTACGGCATCTTCCATCATCATCATAGGTAAGGTGGCATCCGCATGAAGGAAACACTCGTAGCTATTGGTTTTTTTAGCTTGATGAAAAATGTCTACTGCGTAATCTGTAGTTCCACCTCCTGGTAGCGATTTCCATCCAATTAGTCCTGGGTAACGAATACTACGAACATCTACGCCATAACGGTTGAAGTAGTATTCATTCCATCGTTCACCCGCTTGTTTGGCAATACCATACACTGTATTAGGATCCATCACCGTATCTTGAGGCGTGTTGTGTTTGGGGGTAGTGGGGCCAAAAACAGCAATGGAACTTGGCCAGAATATTTTTTCGATGATTCCGTCCTTCGCTAGATTGAGCACATTAAAGTGACCATCCATACTTAATTGCCAGGCGTAATCTACGTGCTTTTCTGCAGTCGCAGATAATAAGGCAACCAGGTTGAAAATGTTCTTGATAGCGTATGTGTCTACAATGACTCTCAAAGCATCCTTATCTAAAATGTCCAGTTTTTCATAGATTCCTCCCGTACCCTCTTCTTTGATATCGGCAGCCACAACATTGCTTTCACCATATTTAAAGCGTAGATTTTCTACTAATTCACTTCCCACTTGGCCCAATGCCCCAATTACTAAAATATTGCCTGTCATTATACTCAAATTACCCATTCAAAATTGTGGCCGTAAATGTAGGGTACATTGCGTCATTTACATTTATTATTTGAAGGCAAATTGGATAAAAAGTAGTGTATTTTCGAAGTAATGAAAAAAAGATTTTTAGGAATATGTAATAATTTGAATAATTAGCCACTAACTAAGAAAACACGTGTGAGTACCGATTTTTATACCATATCAATTTTACCATATGCGAGCATTGTCATTAAGATTTGTAGAGCGTATACCAATACTCAAGAAGACTTTGAAGATTATTATCAAGAAGTGTGCCTCCAAATTTGGAGAAGCCATGAAAGTTTTGATCATCAATCACAGTGGTCTACTTGGATTTACAGATTAAGCTTAAATGTTTGTTTAACACTGCTAAAAAAGGAAAAGAAAAACAGAGAGCTACGAAGCTCAGATTCCATTCCGGATGAAATATTGGAGGATGAGATGTTTTTCACCGATGAATCTTTGAATTTTTTGTATGATGCTATCCGACAACTGAACGAAGTGGATAGAGCAATTATTTTGCTCTATCTAGAACAGAAATCGTATCAGGAAATAGGCGAAATCATAGGATCCAATGGGAATAATATTGGGGTGAGAATTACCAGAATTAAAGAAAAACTTAAAAAATTATTACATGGAAAAATCTATTGAAAAAATATGGAACCAAGGGTTTCTGGATGAAGGAGCATTAGTCGCTCCCAAAATAAATAAGCTATATGAAGCAAAGTCAATTAATACCATTGATAAGTTTCGCAGTATGTACCATAAAAATTATTGGTTTATTTGGTTATTACTCATCGTGCATGGTGTAGGATCTTATGCGTTTACCAATATATATATCGCTGTTTTTATGAGTGTTTTATTTGTACCCATTTTGGTTTTGGGTAAAAAGCAGATTAAAATTATGGATGGTATTGATGCCAATCAATCGAGTTATCAATATCTGGTAGCTTTTAATGATTGGTTGCAAAAAATGATTAATGACTTCCGCATAGTATATCGTTTTTTCTATCCTCTTTATTTTGTGGGATTGGTGAGCATTTTAGCTTTGATGGATACCGGTGAAGATGGGGAGCATATTTCTATGGTGTCACATATTCTAACGAGTAAGCAGGTATTTATGATTGCAGGAATTCCTGTTATTTGGTTAAGTGTGATTGTTTTTCTAACCGCAGTCGTAGCCTATTTTAGTCCGAATTTATTTATGGTCGATATTCGATTAGTATATGGCCGTTTAATGGATAAAATGGAACTGATGTTGAAGGAGATGGACGAGTTAAGGGCTTGAAATTGAAAATGTAAAAGCCCGATATTTTTATATCGGGCTTTTACTAGTGTTTTTAAATTCTAAAACTTAATACATACATTTTTGGCTTCGGTAAAGAACTTCAAGGCTTCAAATCCACCTTCTCTTCCTACACCTGAATTTTTCATCCCTCCAAATGGAGTTCTTAAATCTCTAACTAACCAACAATTTATCCAAACAATGCCCGCTTCCACTTTACCCGCTACTCGGTGGGCACGTTTTAAATCTTGTGTCCAAATCGTTGCGGCTAATCCGTACTCTACGCTATTGGCCATCATTAATACTTCTTCTTCCGTGTCAAAAGGGGTGATGGTGACTACAGGTCCAAAAATTTCTTCCTGGTTGGTTCTACAGGTATAAGCCAATCCTTCAATAATGGTTGGAGCTAAATAAAATCCTTCCGCATATTCGCCATCCAATAGCACCCGATGACCTCCGGTTAAAATAGTTCCCCCTTCTTCTTTGGCAAGTTCTACATAAGAAAGTACCTTTTCCATATGCGGTTTAGAAACCACTGCTCCTAATTTTGCATCTGGGTCTTCTGGATTACTCACTTTCATTTTACGCACCTTCTCTACAAAAGCATCTCTAAACTTTTCGTATATCGGACGTTCAATAAAAATACGAGATCCACATAAACAAATTTGTCCTTGATTCGCAAATGAAGATAGAATCGTTGTTTTTAAAGTATCTTCAAAATCACAATCCGCAAATATTATATTGGGGTTCTTACCTCCCAATTCAAGCGATAGTTTTTTGAATTTTGGTGCCGCTACAGATGCAATATGTGCGCCTGTTGCCGTTCCACCCGTAAAACTAATGGCTTTGATATCGTTACTTTGAGAAATAGCTTCCCCCACTTTATGGCCTAATCCATGTACGATGTTTAGAACTCCCGCAGGCATTCCCGCATCTATACATATTTGAGAAAGCAGATAAGCCGTATAAGGGGTCACTTCTGATGGCTTGGCTACCACACAGTTTCCTGCAGCCAATGCAGGCGCAATTTTCCAAGTGAATAAATACAAGGGTAAATTCCATGGTGAAATACAACCAACCACTCCTAAAGGATGGCGGGTGGTGTAATTTATGGCCAGGCCCTCCATTTCGTGACTTTCAGAGGCATAATGTAGAATCCCTGTCGCAAAGAAGTGAAAATTATCTCGGGCTCTTGGAATGTCAACATGGGTAGCCAACTTTAATGGTTTCCCATTATCGCGACTTTCAGCAGCCGCTAATTCAGGTAATCGTTCTTCAATTAAGGAGGCAACACGCATCATGATTTGAGAACGATATTCTTTTGGCTTTCCACCCCAAGATTCAAAAGCATTCTTAGCAGCGCTTACCGCAAGAGCAATATCTTGCTCGGTAGAATCGGGAATTAATGAATAAACCTTTCCTGTTCCAGGTTCAATATTATCTAAATACTCCCCGCCAACTGGTGCGATAAGCTTCCCGTTGATGTAATTCTGAATTTTATGCATGCTCATTTTTTATCCAATTCTAAAGGGTGTAAAAATAAGGTTTAGGGAAAGAATGAGCAGAGGAAATTATTTAAGATTATGAAAAAGTATGTCCTTGGGAGACATCCATAAACCGAGGTTAAATAATGATCTATTTTTACTGTTTGTAGGTCTTGTCCGTTTTAAATACGCTTTATTTGTGGGTAGTCGGATGGAAAAAATGTAAATTTAGATAGCCTATGTTATATCAATTTTTGAAATATTTATTTGCACTTACTATTGACTCCTATTTTAGAGTCTTTAAGTTTACAGGGAAAGAAAATGTACCTAAAAGTGGGCCCATAATTTTTGTGGCTAATCATCCAAGTACCTTAATGGACCCCGTGGTAATTGCTACAATTTTGGATAAACCCATTCATTTTTTGGCCGCAGCTGAGTTTATGGGAAAAGGACTAGTAACCAAGTTTATGCAGCGATTCATTCATATGATTCCTGTTTTTAGACCAAATACATTGCCTCATGAAGCATCCAAAAATGCGGATGTTTTTTACAAATGTTTTGAGCATTTAGGTAAGGATGGTGCTATTTTGATTTTTCCAGAAGGTAGTTCCGTGACCGCTCCCAAATTACGCCCATTAAAAACGGGCTCGGTACGAATTGCATTAGGGGCAGAAGAAACTACCGGCAAAACGGTTAGTATTGTCCCCATAGGGTTAAATTATTCTAACCCGCATCAATTTAGATCGGAGTTGTATGTGAGTATAGGGAAACCAATAACGTCTAAAATGGAGGCACTTAAGGATGTTGAACCAGAGTCGTTGGCGAAGGTATTTACCGAATTGGTGCAGGATCGTTTACGTGAACTGGTTCATCACCTAGAGGACGAAAGATTACATGGGCTTTTTGGCAAGGTAAAGAGGGTTCTCGTTCATGAACTGCAATCTAAAAACAAACGTATTGCGAGCCTTCAAGAACAATTCGAGATTGGAATGCAAGTACAAGAGGGGATTACATATTATGCCAAACATGCACCTGGTTCGGTCGCTAAATTGAGTGAGAAACTGGATCATTACATAGAAAGAGTTGCGTTTTATGGAGTCACAGATGCATCCATTGCCAAAGGAAACCAGAGAGTTTCTTTGAGAGATTATTCTAAATTAATTGTAGGATTACCCGTTTTCTTTATCGGTTATTTTAGCAATATTTTACCATACTACTGTAATGAATGGATTACTAGAAAACTAAAACTGGATCATCAGTTTTTAGGTTCTGTAATTATGACCTTAGGACTCCTAATGTATTTGGTATGGTATCTAACTTTAGGGTTTTTGGTATTCATTATTACGGATCATTGGTGGTATGGACTGGTAACAGTTGCGGGGATGTTTCTTGCAGGGAAGTTTACTTTAAAGTACCTTAGTTTAAGCCAAAGTACCTACGAAACGGGTAATTGGAGACGTACGTTTAAGCGAGACCGGAATATATTTAAGGCATTAAAAATAGAACGAGAAAATATTATCTCGAATTTGAATAAATATCAGGCCGAGTTTGAACAATTGAAAAAGAGTTTTTAAGCCTAGATAGGTATTAAAAATCTCAGCCTATCGAAATAAATAAAGGGTTAATTCGTTTGTCGGTTTTATATACATTTGGCATCTTAAAATTAAGATCATAAAATCACATAAATGTCTGACAACAATTCAACGCAATCCAGCGATTTTTCTTCAGCAAGTTTACTGTTCTTTATATTAAAATGGCGAAAGCCAATTCTAGTTGTAACCATTGCAACGGCTATTATTTCTGCCGCTGTTTCATTTATGATTACGGAACGTTATTTATCTACAGCCATTTTCTTTCCGGCCAATAACTCATCCCTTTCCAAAGGTTTGATGACCGAAGATGCACAAGGGAAGAATGACCTTTCGAAATTTGGAGAGGAAGAACAGGCCGAGGCAATGCTTCAGATCTTGAATAGCGATAAAATTAGATGGCGTTTATGGAGTAAGTATCAAATGATGGATCATTATGATATTGATCCACTTGGTGCAAATCCACAAACGAAACTAGCCAATAAATGGGACGATAACGTGAGTTATAAACGGACAGAGTTCAACTCTATTCGAATTGATGTGTTGGATATAAGTCCAGATACCGCTGCCTTACTAGCCAATGAAATTGCAGCATTGGTGGATACCATGCGTAATGAGATGATTCGTTCAAGAGCACAAGCAGCTTACGAAATTATGGACGAAGAATACAGTAGTTTGGTTTCTTATATGACCGACCTAGATGATTCATTAACGGTATTAAGAAACAAGGGCGTTCAAGATTACGAAAAGCAAATTGAAATGATTACAGGGGTTTATTACCAGGCTATTGCGGATAATAATACCCGTGCAGTGAAACAATTGCAAATGGAATTGGATACCTTAGCTAAATATGGTTCTGCATCTAAGTCCATGACTGAAAACTTAGAGTTTTTACGGGAACGATTGGTATTGCAAAAAGGTAAATACGATGAGATTAGAGTAGATGCCACAAAAAATCTAACCTGGAAATTTGTGGTTAACGAAGCAGTTGCCGCTGAGAAAAAGGAATATCCAATACGTTGGTTAATTGTAGTGGTGTCTACAATGGCGTCCTTGTTATTATCGGTTTTATCCATTATTGCGGTGGAGAACTACAACAAATACATGACTCAGTTAAAGCAAGGTAAGAAATAATATATCTTGGAAAACCAACTGTCATATAAACAGTTTTACTTTGTTCTTGGAGCATTTGCCCTTTTGAATGGGATATTTCTATATGCAGAAATATTTTATTTTTTGGCCATTCCTGCGGCCTTGGCCATTGTGGGCCTAGCGCTTTTTAAATTAGACTGGCTTTTACTATTCATTATGTTCCTTGTTCCTTTGTCAATAACGGTGGAGGATGTAGGAGGGGGAATGGGCTTGACCCTGCCTACCGATCCGTTGCTTTTTGGTGCCATGGCGGTATTTATTCTTAAAAATTTATTTGAGGGTAATTACGATGGTAGGATTTTAAAGAATCCGATTACCCTTTCTGTTATTGCGATGTTGGTTTGGATGATGTTTAGCACCTTGTTTAGTCGGATGCCCGTAGTGTCTGTTAAGTTTTTTATGGCTAAACTATGGTTCATCATACCGTTCTTTTTTGGTGGGGTTCTGTTGTTCAAAAATCCCAAGAATATTATCCGGATCACCTGGTTGTTTGTCGTGCCTATGGCTGGTGTAATTATTTATACCATTTTTCGTCAATATGCTCGTGGGTTTGATATGCAATCAGCACATTGGGTAATGCAGCCCTTTTTTCCGGATCATACTTCCTATGGCGCAATGATGGCTTTTTTCATTCCTTCCATGTTCTCACATATCAATAAATTGAAGTGGGATATTAATACCCGAATTTTGGGTGGCGTATTATTAGCGATATTCTTTCTCGGTACCGTTTTGTCATTAACCCGTGCCGCTTGGGTAAGTTTGATAATTGTGCTAGGTTTCTACATTTTGTTAAAACTGAAAATTAGATGGTGGATTGTTGCCCTTTCAGGGGTTACAATGGTTACTTTGGTGTTGGTTTTTTGGGTGCCCTTGATGCATAAACTTGAGCAGAATAGGCAAGATTCGAGTGGTGATATCGCAGAGCACGTTGAGTCTATGAGTAATGTAGCTACGGATGCAAGTAATCTGGAACGTTTAAATAGGTGGAATGCCGCTTTTCGAATGTTTGATGAAAGCCCCGTGGTAGGAACAGGACCGGGAACGTATTCGTTTTTATATGCGCCCTATCAAACCAGTAATTCAATGACCTTGATATCCACAAATTTTGGGGATATGGGAAATGCACACTCCGAATATTTCGGCCCCTTGGCCGAACAAGGAGTACTCGGATTGGTCCTGTGGTTGTTGGTGGTGTTTTTCATTATGTATCGTGGAATTGTGACGTATTACCGATTAAACGATCCGACCAATAAAGCGTTGATTATGGGAGTGATCCTTGGGTTGACCACCTACTTGGTGCATGGTATTTTAAATAATTTTTTAGATACGGATAAGGCAGCTGTTCCCTTTTGGGCTTTTGTCGCTGTGATTGTAGCGATGGATGTCTATTACGAACGAGAAACCACTGAGCATAAGGAAGCATAGTTTATTTTTATTATTCAGATGATTAAACTACTTTCACGGTCTAACTAATTAACCATGAGACCTTATTCCGTTTGCTTTTATTTATTTATTTATTTATTTTTCTCCTGTTAGGTTCTTGTTGCTCTCAGAAGTATGATAACCCCCCACGTATTTGGTTAACCTATATCGGGTATCGTGAAATGCCAAAAGTGTATCAAATACGAACGCAAAAGAATAATTTGACTAAAGTGATAGATGTTGTGGAGCTAGAAAGTTTTGGGTATGGAGATCCACAACGAAATAATATGACGGTGGAGCCCATACTGCTAGAAGATTTTAGTTACATTTTAATGAGTTTTGATTCCACGCAACTCGATACTATTACTGGAATACGTGCCACTCGAAATAGGTGTGGCCGACTGGAAGAAATCTCGTATTATTGGAATGGTGATTATTCTACCGAGTCTTCTTTGCAAGTGGAACTGTAAGGAACTGGACTCTTAGATAACTTAGCCCAACCCACTTTCATGGTGAAATCAAAATTGAAGTTTTCTTTTAAATGAAAATTGGACTCCCAGGTTTGGGCTAGTTTTCTATTTGTTTTGGGTAAAACTAAAAGGATGACCATTTTATTCTTTTCTACCGTTTGTGTTGGATTGATGGCCCCCATTAATTCTCCTCGGATTTCAAATCCATAGTTAGTGGGAGATAGTTGTGGACTCTGAATTTGTGTGGACCCTACTTTGACTTGAATACCTTTTTCTGCAATATGAATGGTAAATGGGATTTTTCCCATTTCGATATCGAAGTCTTGATCCAAAAAATGACCAGAACCGGTCCATTTTCCAATAAGGTAAGGATGTGTGTTAATGACACTTTGATTGGATGTTTTTTTAGGAGTGCACCCTAATAAAATCCCCATAAGCATAAGTATGATTGTGTGTTTCATAACTAAGGTAGTTTGGATAGTTTAAATTAAGGATAAGAAGTAAGTGTTTTTACTAATGGTTTCCCATGAAAAATTGACGTGCTAACAAAGAGTAGATCTTAAATCAAATGAGTGCTTTTTTTTGTTATACTGAAGTAAGGGTAGTCCGAATTTTGACATTTGGGTTTTATTTCGTGGTTATAAGAATCCATGTTTTTAGTTCTAAGCGCTCCTCTTCTATTTATTAATTCATCTTCAAAAAGCGGGGTCTCGGCTATAGTTTTCTGGCTCAGTTTCTAGCCGTATGAGTATTTTTAGTGAATAATTAAAGTGGAAAAATGGAGTAGGAGAGAGAGCCGTAATGGATCAAGTAAGAAAGGGGGTGAATGGCTATGTAGATGCAGCTCACTTAATGCTTTTTATTTTATCCCTGAGAAATTCATTTGGGTTTACAAAGTTATTAAATCCTGCAAAGATTTCTTAAGGGTAGGGAAACTGAACTGAAACCCTCGGTCTTGAATCTTTTGAGATGAAACATGACTTCCCGTTAGGAAAATCTGGGCCATTTCACCAAACATAAATTTTAAAACAAAGGAAGGTACATGGGGTAGCCATACTTTTTTACCCAATGATTTTGCAATGGCTTTTGTAAAAGAGCTATTGGTTTGCCCTTCTGGGGCAACTGCGTTAAATGCACCCGTGATTTTTCGATTCTCCATTGCGTGTAAATAGATCTCACATAAATCTTGAATATGAATCCAAGGCATCCATTGTTTGCCTGTTCCTAATGGGCTACCCGCACCCAGTTTTACAGGTAGCGTCATTTTACCTAAAGCTCCGTCTTTTGCGGTTAATACTATTCCGGTTCTTATTTGTACAGTTCTTATTCTTGGGTCATAAACGTTAGAGGCTGCTTTTTCCCATTCAGAACATGTTTTACCCAGGAAATCTTCAGAGGCTTTATGCGATTCTTTGAAAATATCCTTGGAAGTAACCATTCCGTAATACCCTACTGCAGAAGCGGAAATAAATGCTTCGGGACTCAGGTTTAATTCCTTGATTTTTTGGTGAAGAAAATCAGACGATTTTATTCTCGAGTCTTGAATGAGTTGTTTACGTTCCGGTGACCAACGTTGCCCCGCAATATTGGCACCTGCTAAATGAATGATGAAATCGCTTGTTTTTAAAGCAATTTCATCTATTTCTTGGTTTTTCCAGTTCCAGTAAAATACCGGGAATTCAGATTTATTGTAACGGACTTGACTCAGTATAGCGACATCATATCCGGCATTTTTTAAATGCTTACACAAATGTTTGCCAATTAATCCTGTTCCTCCAGTAACCAGAACGGTAGCCATATTCTATTTATTTAGATCAATTTTGGGTAAGCCTTTTCCTTCGGCTTGATCCTCATCAATGACACCTAAAGTTTTACCCATGTATTTTCCAAAATCACGCATGTCGTGCGCTTCTTCCGTTAAACCTGTTGCTTTTTCAAAGGTGTCGGCCATGGTCATGATGTTTTGGAAGGTGAACATTTTCATTTCATCCACGGTGAAATCTTTCGTCCACAAATCAATAGTCATGGCATTCTTTTTATCTGGATCCCATACAGATAAAAATGATGCTGTTACTTTTCCTTTTTGATCCCCATCGGTTGCCGACCATTCTATTTGCTCAGGAATGTGGTTTTCATCTAATGAGATCTCAATTTTTACTTCTGATTTTTCCATGTGATAATTCTATCTTGGTTTGTATTTTGAATCACGCAAAATGGTTTGTGCGTCTTCGTTTTGCATTAATTGTTTTAATGTAATATCTGGATTTTCATCCATGTACTTTCGTACAATTTGCCATCCTACCCAATAGCCAATTTGTGCGGGTGATTCTCTAGGAAACCCAGTCGAAAAAGGGCCTGGCCCAGTTAACGAACGGATGACATGAAGATCGGTACTGTAAAATGCTTCTTCTTCAATGAGCTTCGCCCAAACAGAAGGTTCATTTTCTTTACACCAGGTAATTTGATCTTCCAAAAATCCTATTTTAAAATGATCTGGTGCAAAAGGAAACATGGCATCCATGGCATAGATGGATTTTCCGTAATGTACAATTTGAGATAGGACATCGTCTTTTTTGTTTTTGGGTTCAAATTCACTCAACAACCAGCCTCTCATCATATCGTACACCATGTATTCTGAAGTACATTTATTACTGAGGTAGCCAGGTAATTGCGCTAAAGTGTAAATACTATTAGAATCGCCCATATACATGTCTAAGCCCACTGCTAGAACAGAATCAGTAACCACAATGTTCCTATTTAAGCCCGCTACCATACTGATCACTACTGGAGGTTTACGATTCGGGAAGTAGTAATGGTAATACTTAAATGCAGTCTCCATTTCTATCCGATAAGGTTCAACATCGGTGTAAATACTATCCACTTCTTTAAATAATTGATGTACATTTTTGTCCGTCAAAAAGCCCATGACCTTTCGTTCGTAATTGGGTGCTTTAACATCTCCAAAATTCATTACTCGTCCGTTATAAAAACGGTAAAAACTACCATAAACAGATAGTAATGAATCATTGTAGTGGTCAAAACTTGACTTGGTAGCTAGTCCAGTAAGGTCATGCTCAAATCGTAGCCATTTCATTTCTAGGTTTTGATTGGATATATCTACCTCGAATTTATTGGTGTTGCAAGAACTTAAACCTAAAATTAGACCCAAAAAAGTATGGAAAATGATTGCTGTTTTTTTGTTCATCAGTTTGAATATATTCTACTTTTACCCGTTAATTTGCAAAGCTATAAAACAGAACAAAGTAACGTTATGCACAGAATTAAATTTTATGTTATAGGCTTATTATTTTTAGGCTTACAAACCAGGGGGAATGCTCAAGATGATCGAAAGGTAAATTTGGGTTTTACCGTATCTCCGTCACTTTCTTGGTTGGAAACAACAAATGCCGGTTATGAACAGGATGGAAATTCTGCAGGAATTAAATATGGTTTGCTAATGGACTTTCGTTTGTTTGGAGTGGAAAACTATGCTCTGGCTACGGGATTTACTATGAATCATATTTCAGGTAAACTAAAAGAAGCTTCTTATTTTTCCAATTCTACTGGAATAGTTGTCCCTGCGGTGCGTAGTTCTAAATACAAAATGACTTATATTGATATGCCTTTGGCTATTCGTTTACGTACCAATGAAATTGGCTACACTATTTTTTATGGAGTTTTTGGAACGGAGCTGGGTTTTAACATCAATACTAAAAAGGAATATACGGACACTTATTCCACAGGTGAAACGGAAAATCGGACGGACGATGTTTCTGCCGATGTGAACTTATTTAGAAGTTCATTGGTTTTTGGAGCCGGGGTGCAGCGTCATATATCTGGTAATTCTTATTACCGTATTGGAATTACTTATCATAACGGCTTAACCAATGTTTTAAAGGGTGATGCCTATAAAGTGGATGGTAATAATCAAACACTAATTGTGGATAATGAACCGCAATATGATCGTGGGTTAACCACCAAATTGAAGTTGTTAGAATTGAATTTAGCTATTATTTTTTAAGAAATGAAACATTTAGCTATACAGAGTCATATCGTTAATTGGTTAACGGATTACGTAAAGAATACAGGTGCTAACGGTTTTGTAGTGGGGGTGTCTGGAGGAATAGATAGCGCATTGACCAGTACTTTGTGTGCCCTTACGGGATTTAAAACTCTTTTGGTAGAAATGCCAATTCATCAAGCAAACGATCAGGTGGCTCGAGGTAAGGAACATATAGATTATTTGACGGGTAAATTTGAGAATTGTGCCCCAATGGTCATTGACTTAACGCCAACTTATGACCAATTCCTGAATGAAATTTCCAAGAAATCGGATATGGAAAAGTCGGAAGAGATTAAAAACTTGACTTTGGGAAATACCCGTGCGCGTTTACGTATGACCACTTTGTATGCGCTAGCTGGAATCGAAGGGTTGTTGGTAGCCGGAACAGGGAATAAAGTCGAAGATTTCGGAGTGGGTTTCTATACCAAATATGGGGATGGGGGTGTGGATATTTCACCCATTGCGGATTTGTATAAAACCCAAGTGTTTGGGCTGTCCAAGTTTTTAGGCGTCAACCAAAATATTTTGATAGCTCCTCCTACAGATGGATTATGGGATGATGGGCGTACGGATGAAGATCAAATTGGGGCTACCTATGCGGAGTTGGAATTAGCGATGGAGTTGCAAGAACGATTTGGAAATTCTGTTCCTAATGAGGCTTTTGTAAATAAGAGAGCTAAAGAGGTCTGGGATATTTATTTGAACAGGTGGAAAGCGAATCAACATAAGATGAATCCCATTCCGGTTTGTTTTATTCCAAAAGAGTTTAAGGCATAGATTAGATTAATTCCAAATGAAAACAGCGTTTACCCGTAAAATTTTCATGGTGCGTCCCGCTAATTTTGGGTGTAACCCGGAAACAGCTGAGACCAATAGTTTTCAATCTACCATTTCCAATAATACCTCGCTAGAAATTGCTCAGATAGCAAGATCTGAATTTGATGTTGCCGTGGCCAAAATGAGGTGTCATGGTATAGAGGTTGTTGTTTATCAAGATTCAAAAAAGCCGATAAAACCAGATGCGGTTTTTCCAAATAATTGGATTTCTACCCATCCTTCAGGACACGTATTTATATATCCTATGTTGACTCCTAACCGGCAGCTGGAGGTGAGGTTGGATATTGTTGAAAATCTTGGCGGAAATTCAGTCCATGATTTCCGGAAGGCTAGTGACTTAATTTTAGAAGGTACAGGAAGTGTGGTCATCGATCATGAAGCCAAACTTATTTATTTCTGTGATTCCGATCGAACCGATGCTCGATTGGTGACAGCGTTGGCGGAGAAATTGAATTTTTCTGTTTGCGGGTTTAAATCCGTGGATCATAAAGGAATACCTATTTACCATACCAATGTGGTCATGTTTGTAATGAATAAATTTGTGGTGATTGGTTTAGAAACTATTGGGGATGAAATAGAGCGAAAAAGGGTGGTAGAGGCCATCGTGAATTCCGGGAAAAAGGTGTTGGAATTATCGTATGACCAAATCACCCAGTTTGCAGGTAATATGGTGCAATTAAGAACGGCTAGTAATTCGTTGATGTTGGTCTGTTCTGAAACGGCTTGGGCAGCGCTTGAGGCGAATCAGAAAAAGGAAATAAAAAAGGTGTCGGAGGTGCTGTCAATTTCAATCCCTACCATTGAATTGTATGGGGGAGGTAGTGCCAGATGCATGATTGCCGAAAATTATATTTAGCGTAAATTGCACTTCGAAATTAAAAAAACGATATGAACAGTTCAAAACGAATACTATACTTGGTAGGATTCTTATTTGCCACGGTAACGGGTTATGCTCAAGAAAAAAGAGCTTTATCGCCAGATGACTTAGAAGATTGGAAAACACTAAGTGAAGCCCGAATATCTAATGATGGGAATTGGGTATCGTATACCGTAAAGCCAAATGTGGGTGATGGTATATTACATGTGAAGAATCCTGACTCTGGAATAGAAAAGCAATTTGAACGGGGGTATAAAGCCAAGTTTTCTGCGCAAAGTAATTACGTGGTTTTTCTGATAAAGCCGCAATTGGATTCCTTACGAAAACTCCGTTTAGATGAAGTTTCTAAATCTAAGTGGCCCAAAGATACCTTGGCTATTTATGTGTTTGATCAAGATACTGTACTCAAGTTTGGTGGGGTTAAATCACACAAGCTTGCAAATGAGGGACGTGATTTGCTCGCTTTTATGTACGAGAAACCTAAAAAGGAAAAAACGGCTGCTTCCAAGAAAAAGAAAAAGAAGAAGAAATCGAAAAAAGGGGAAGAACCGAAAAGTGGAAAAGATCCTATAAAAAGGAAAACGAGTGATCTGGTGTTGTTTGACCCCATTTCCGCTAAGGAAATCATTGTGAAGAATGTTCAAGAGTATTCCGTTTCTCGCTATGGAAATAGTTTGGCTTATATACGTGCCTTTGGGGATACAATTGATAGTGTGGGCGTGTATTGGCAAAGTAATATGACGCAAAGAATTGATACTTCGTACTACGGTTTAGGAACCGCCAAAAAGCCAACGTTTAATACAGCAGGAAGTGAAATGGTATGGATCGTTTCGGCAGATACAGGGGATGCAAAAGCGTATGCATTGTATGCGACAAGAGGGAATCATGGTACTCGAATAATTGTGGATACCAACGACCAATTTTTGCCAACAGGTCATACGGTGAGTGAAAATGGGAGGATTTACTTCTCTAAAGATGGTGGAAAGATATTTTTTGGAACGGCAGAAAGACCGGTCGAAGAACCGAAAGATTCGATTCCAGTGAATGAAAAATCAACATTGGATGTGTGGTCTTGGACAGATTTAAGAGTACAACCAATGCAGTTGTTGCAACGGAAACGCGATGAAAAGAAAACGTATTTGGCGGTGTTCAATAGCAACTCGCAAAAAGTGGTGCCTTTAGAGAATGACTCTACGGGATATGTTAAGTTGCTAAAAGAAGGTAATGGTGATTACTTGATTCTAACAGAATCTAAAAAGTATGACATCAGTTCCAGTTGGACCTACCCCTTTTTATCAGATTACTATCAAGTGAATCTAAAAACTGGAGAACGGGAGTTAATTGCAGAGGCTTTGGGATATAATACTTCTGTTTCACCTTCAGGAAGATTTTTCCTGTATTTTGATGGAGATGAATCTGTTTGGTATTGTAAAGATTTAGAATCCAAAAAAACAACTGAAATCTCCAATTGGTTAGTCAATAATGGACAGATTTTGGCCAATCAGGAATCTGAAATTCCAGCCAAACCATTTGCCTATGGTACGGTGGGATGGGTTGAAAAAGAAGATTGGGTTCTGATAAATACAAAATTTGACGTGTGGATGGTGGACCCAACTGGGGTAAAACTACCCGTGTCATTAACTCAAGGAAAAGCGGATAAAGAAAAATGGAAAGTGAGAGTTCGCCTTTTTGACCGCGATCTGGATTATGTAAATGTAGATTCTGTTTTAATGCTGTCTATACAGAATACCATTAATAATGAGGCAGGATTGTATTTAAGGCCTGCCAGAGAGGGGGCTTTGTCTGAGTTGACCTTTGGGAAACAATCCATTTATCAATTAAGTAAAGCGAAAGATGTGGATCGGTTTATCTACCGTTTGGCAAATTTCAATACGTATCCGGATGTGGTATATACCGCTGTAGTGGATGATAGTTCTATAGTAAGCCAGTTTAAGAATAGCACGAAAGTTTCGGATGCTTTACCTGAGCAAAGAGAGGTGCTTTGGGGCTCGGTAACCAAACATTTTTGGAAGGATGAAAAGGGTGTGGATCAAAAGGGGCTTTTATATTATCCTGAAAATTTTGATTCTACTCGTCAGTATCCGGTAATGATTTATTTCTACGAAAAATATTTTAGTTCTGAATATACGTATAAATCCTTTCGTCCTTCGCATTCAACAGTAGCTATCCCTTTGTATACCAGTAACGATTATATGGTTTTGGTTCCAGATATTCATTATGCAACCGGACATCCTGGGAAAGATGGATTAAATGCGGTGGTGAGTGGCGCAAATTCACTCAAAGAGCTAGCCTATATAGATGGTTCGAAAATGGCCATTCAAGGGCAGAGTTGGGGAGGGTATCAAGTGGCCTATATTGTGACGCAAACCGATATGTTTGCGGCTGCTATGGCCGGTGCTCCGGTAAGTAATATGACTTCTGCTTATGGCGGGATTCGTTGGGGTTCGGGTATGAGTAGAGCATTTCAATACGAAAAAACGCAAAGTAGAATTGGGCAAAATTTATGGGATGGTTTTGACTTGTATATAGAGAACTCTCCATTATTTCATTTACCTAAAGTAGCTACTCCATTATTAATTATGCATAATGATAATGATGGTGCGGTACCCTATTATCAAGGTATTGAGATGTTTATGGGGATGCGAAGATTACAGAAGCCAGCTTGGTTATTGGTGTATAATAATGAGCAACATAACTTGCGTAAAATGCCAAATCGATTAGACTTGAGTCGTAGAATGTTTCAGTTCTTTAATCATTATTTAAAAGGGGAGCCCGTTCCTAAATGGATGCGTGTTGGTGTGCCTGCCGTTGATAAGGGAAAGGATTACGGTTTTGATTTGAAATAAACGAGTATAAAAAAGGGACGATGATTAAAAATATGTTTGATAGAAAGGAGGCTGATTATTTGTTGGCAAGGCTAGATAAACTCTTTGCCGAATCCAGGCCAGAGTGGGGGAAGATGGATGCTGCCCAAATGTTGGCACATCTGAATGTGCAATTTGAAATGGTGTATTCAGATGTGCATCCTAAAGCCACTGGGGTGAAAAAGTTTTTATTGAAGCTTTTTGTAAAAAATGGAGTGGTTAACGAAAAACCATATCCGAAAAATAGTAGAACTGCACCGGCTTTTATTCAAATTTCGAATAAAAATTTCGAGAAGGAGAAGGAGCGTTTGGTGGACTTTATTAATAAAACCCAAAAGTTGGGAGAAAGTTCTTTTGAGGGAAGGGAGTCCAATAGCTTCGGTGTTCTAACGGTAAAAGAATGGAATAATTCTTTTGTGAAACATATGGATCACCATTTTATTCAATTTGGGGTTTAGGTACAGACACGATAAATAATGGTAGAACCGTATTTTGGAATGGGTAATTCTAAAATACGGTATTTATAACGGTAAGACATTTATTACAACTGTTTTAACGCATGGTTAGATTTCCGGATGTTACGGTTCCCTAAAGTTTTAATTCCAGTTAGAGTCTAGGTGTTAACTTCTAATGGCTTCTACAGGGTCTTTTTTAGCGGCTTGCCAAGCGGGAACTAAACCCGCAATAATTCCAATAATAACGGAAATAGAGATTCCAATTGTAATATTTTGCAGGGTTAAAACAATCTCGTAATCGGTAGTCATTGTGGTAATAAAGGTGAGAATGGCAATAAGTAATAATCCGATTAATCCACCAATGAGTGAGAGAATGACAGATTCACTTAGGAATTGAAATAGAATGAATCCATTCTTGGCTCCCAAAGCTTTTTGAATTCCAATTATTTTGGTCCGTTCCTTAACAGATACAAACATGATGTTTGCAATGCTTACGGCACCGACAATAATTGAAAATCCACCAATTACAGATCCCAGAATATGAATGAATCCAAAAAAACCGTCAAACCCTTCGGAGATGATGCTGATCTCATTTAACGCAAAATCATTTTTCTCAATCGGTTTTAGTCTGCGTTGTGCTCGCAAAATACCCGTTAGCTCATCGATTAATAGGGCATTCTCCACCCCCTCTTTCGCTTTCACATAGATGGTTGGATCCACCCGGCTCGAGCGAACATTCACCATGGTTTTTGCGTAATTCAAATTGAGGATCACATAAGGGTCTAAAGAAAAACCGATCATGCTTTCCCCTTCCCGTTTAAAAACACCAATGACACGTACTTTTTTCCCTCCAATTTTTATGACCCGGCCTACCGGATCCGTATACCCAAAAAGGTCGAACGCTATTTGATTGCCAATTACGCAAACGTTGGTTCCATTTAAAATTTCTTTCTCGGAAAAATAGCGCCCTTTTTCAACTTCAAAATTTCGTACATGGTCGTACCCTTTAGAGGCTCCAACAATAATGGTTTGCTCCACACTGTTGGATTTAAACTTAACCGTTTTAGCAAAATTGCAGGTGAATGCACTTCCTTCCGCATGTTCGGATTGTTCGGAAATAGCTATTTGTTCCGAAGGTTGTGGATAAGGTCTGGACATATAGTCCCACCAATTATAAGCTCCACCAAATTGCCAGGGCCATTTTTGGACAAAAATGACATTGTTACCCAAATCTTCTACACTACTTCTTATTTTAGATTCTAAAGAATCCACTAGGGTGAAAACGGTGATAATGGAAAAGATGCCGATCGTAATTCCAAGTAACGAAAGAATAGTTCGTAATTTGTTTGTGGTTAACGCAGTAACCGAAAATGCAATACTCTCTTTGAATAACTTTAGGTAAATTTTCATTGGTATGCACAAAAGTAATTCAAGGGTTCTTTGGGTTCCGACCGTTTGTAAATGGATAAGCACCTTTGTCACAAATATTTTTCATAAAAAGATGTTCAAAACACGTTGAAAAACGCATTTTATTCGGACTTTTGTGTATTGCCTTTCGAGAGGTAATTCGTTAAAATTGCTAATACTTCAAAAACTAGTTAGAGGGATGTCAGTAAAAATCAAAACGGCTTTAATATCAGTGTTTTACAAGGATGGTTTAGAGCCTATCGTTAAGAAACTTCATGCGCAAGGAGTTCAAATTATTTCAACAGGTGGTACCCAAGCTTTTGTAGAAGGTTTTGGAATTCCAGTTATTCCAGCTGAAAACTTAACTGGATACCCTTCTATTTTGGGTGGAAGAGTGAAAACTCTACACCCGGCCATTTTTGGAGGTATTTTATCTCGAAGAGAATTAGACAGTGATAAGGAGCAGTTGGATGAATTCAAAATTCCGGAAATTGATATGGTTATTGTGGATTTATATCCGTTTGAAGAAACCGTGGATTCTGGAGCAGACGAACAAGATATTATTGAGAAAATTGATATCGGTGGAATTTCTTTAATTAGAGCAGCGGCCAAAAATTTTAAGGATGTACTAATCGTTTCTACCCGTAATCAATACCAGGATGTATTGAACGTGATTTCGGAAAACGATGGCGTAACCGAATTAGCGACTAGAAAACGTTACGCGGGTGAAGCATTTGCCGTGTCATCGCATTACGATACGCATATTCATCATTATTTCAATCCAACACCAAGTGCATTAAAGATTAGTGAAAACAATCAAAGTGTATTGCGTTATGGTGAGAACCCGCATCAAAAAGGATATTTCTATGGGAAAATAGAAGAGCTTTTTGAAAAGAAAAACGGAAAAGAACTAAGTTATAATAACTTATTGGATGTGGATGCTGCTGTTGCCTTAATTGCTGATTATAAAGAGTGTACCTTTGTGGTGATGAAGCACAATAATGCATGTGGTTTAGCATCTAGAGAAACGGTTTGCAATGCATTTAAAGGTGCCTTAGCAGGTGATCCAACTTCTGCTTTTGGTGGGGTTTTAATTGCTAATAGAGAGATTGATCTAGCTACCGCTACAGAAATCGATAAAATATTTTATGAAGTGGTGATAGCCCCTTCTTTTAGCGAGGAAGCTTTGGCTTTATTATCGGCTAAGAAAAATAGAATCGTATTGGTCCAAAAAGAGGTGGAAGTAGCCACTCAAATGGTACGTACAGCATTGAACGGTTATTTGGTTCAAGATAGAGACGTAAGCACTCAGGTGGCTGCTGATTTAAAAGTAGTGACAAAGATTACCCCTACTGCAGATGAGGTGGCCGATTTGTTGTTTGCTAACAAGTTGGTAAAACATACCAAGTCCAATACCATCATTTTGGTGAAAAATGGTCAGTTATTGGCGAGTGGTACCGGGCAAACTTCTCGTGTGGATGCCTTGAAACAAGCAATTGCTAAAGCGCAGTCATTTGATTTTGATTTAACCGGTGCTGTTTTGGCATCGGATGCATTTTTTCCATTTGCGGATTGTGTAGAAATCGCAGATAAGGCAGGAATTCATGCGGTAATTCAACCAGGTGGTTCTATTAAAGATCAATTGTCGGTGGACTATTGTGATGCGAATGATATGGCTATGGTGATGACAGGTGTTCGTCACTTTAAACATTAATAAATTAGCGCTTAAGTGCGTAAAAAAGAGGGATTAATAGATGGGGTTATTTGATTTTTTTACACAGGAGATTGCGATCGATTTAGGTACGGCAAACACGTTGATTATTTATAAAGATAAAGTGGTTGTGGATGAACCCTCTATAGTGGCTCTAGATCGTGCTACCGGTAGAGTTTTGGCCGTAGGTAAACAAGCGCAACAAATGCATGGCAAAACGCATGAGAATATCAAAACCATTCGTCCGTTGAAGGATGGGGTTATTGCGGATTTCCACGCTGCAGAGCATATGATCCGTGGGATGATCAAAATGATCCCTAATAAAAACCGTTTGTTTACGCCATCTCTAAAAATGGTTATCTGTATCCCATCAGGTATCACAGAGGTTGAAAAACGTGCGGTACGTGATAGTGCAGAACATGCAGGCGCAAAAGATGTGTATTTAATTCATGAACCTATGGCGGCCGCAATTGGTATTGGTATCGATGTGGAAGAGCCAATGGGTAATATGGTTATTGATATTGGTGGTGGTACTTCGGAAATTGCCGTAATCGCTTTAGGAGGTATCGTTTGTGATAAGTCTATTCGTGTAGCTGGAGATGAGTTTACCAGCGATATTGAAGACTATATGCGAAGACAACATAATATATTAATTGGTGATCGTACAGCGGAGCAAATTAAAATTGCAGTGGGTGCAGCTACCATGGAGTTGGATAGTCCTCCAGAAGATTACGCGGTTCATGGTCGAGATTTGATGACCGGTATTCCAAAAGAAATCAAGGTGACTTACCTAGAAATTGCGCAAGCTTTAGATAAATCAATATCTAAAATCGAAGAAGCCATTTTGAGTGCGTTGGAAATGACTCCACCCGAGTTGTCCGCGGATATCTATAAAACAGGTATTTATTTAGCCGGTGGAGGGGCTATGCTTCGTGGACTGGATAAGCGGATTGAGCAAAAAACTAAATTGCCAATCCATATTGCCGATGATCCGTTAAGAGCGGTAGCTAGAGGTACTGGGATCGCTCTTAAGAAAGCAGATACCCTAACATTCTTAATTAGATAGTTTTATAACATATAAGCTGGGTTCCGCGATATGCGAAAACTGATTCAAGTTATTCTGACTCATTATGTATTTGGTCTGTTTCTGATATTGGAACTGATTGGGTTTTTAATGTTGGTACGTTTCAATACCTACCATCAAATCTCCTATTTATCGTGGTTGAACGAAGTAACGGGTGGATGGAATACTCGTGTAAGTAACTTAACACAACATTTTGATTTAGTGGGTGATAATGCCGTTTTGGCAGAAGAAAATGCACAATTACGGGAGAAATTAGCCATTTCGTATTTAAATGTATCCAATCAATTTAACCCTTGGATAGACACCATTTATCACCAAAGTTTTTTGTACCGAGAAGCCCAAGTAATCAATAACCAATTGAATCAACAAGATAATTTCTTGATGATTAATAAAGGGTCTATTTCAGGGATTAAAACCGGAATGGGCGTGATTAATTCCAATGGGATTGTGGGGGTTGTTACTGATGTGTCGGAACACTATGCAGTGGTCATGTCGGTTTTGAACTCTAAGTTTAGGTTGGGTGTACGGTTAAGAAATCAAGAATATTTCGGTTTGTTAAATTGGAATGGTAAAGATTTGAACCATGGGACCTTAGTAAACATTCAAAGGTTTGTTACGGTACGGAAATCCGATTCAGTAGAAACCTTAGGAGCTTCAGGAATTTTCCCTGTAGGATTGCATGTAGGTAAAGTAGATTCCATATTAGCATTGGAAGAATCAAATACTTGGGAAATTCAAATCGCATTATCCGCTAATTTGCAACAAACCAAACATGTGTATGTCATGGAAAATATTTTTAAAGAAGAAATTATTGAATTAGAGGAGGCTACGAAATGACACAGTCAGTTGTAATCAGTAGTTTGCGTTGGGTGATGCTTATGGCACTACAAATAGTAGTCCTTAATAATATTTATTTGGGAGGCGTTTTTAACCCCTGGGTATATGTACTCATTATTTTGAGTTTACCCATTGAATTTTCCCCTTTAGCCGTTTTACTTACGGGTTTCTTTACGGGATTTACTTTAGATCTATTTACGCATACTATTGGAATGCACACCATGTCTTTGACCCTACTTGCTTTTTTACGACCAAAAATACTGGCTTTAATAACCCCCAGAGATGGGTTCGATTTTGGATCCTCCGTCAATGTAAGAGATTTAGGATGGCGTAAGTATGCAGTTTATGCGTTGTTGTTGATCTTTTCACATCATTTAGTGTTGTTTTCATTGGAAGCATTTTCCTCGGGGCTTTTTTGGTTAGCGGTACAAAAAACCTTTTTGAATACACTTCTTACTTTCGTTTTGATTTTGATCATTCAATCGTTTACCGCAATAAAGGAGAAGGCGTAAATGGATAAGTTTGAGAATCGGAAATTTGTAATCTATGGAATTATGGTCCTTATTGGACTCATTTTTATTGGGCGCTTGTTTTATATTCAAGTTATTGATGACTCGTATAAACTTTCGGCCGAAAATCAAGCATTAGTTCATACAACATTGTATCCATCTCGTGGTGTTATTTACGACCGTAATGGTGAAGTAATTGTTTACAATCAGGCGTCTTACGATTTAATGGTAATTCCCAAACAAGTGGATAAGGATCTCGATACGCTTAAGTTTTGTGGTGTTTTAGGGATTTCAAAAGACGACTTCATAAAAAAAATGGAAAAGTGTAGAAGGTATTCTCGTTACCGAGCGTCTGCCTTTGAAAAACAAATTACAGATGAAAATTGGGTAAGTATTTCGGGAAAACTATTTCAGTATCCTGGTTTTTTTGGACAAAAAAGAACACTTCGTAAATATGCGCTTCCTGTGGCGGCCCAAGTATTGGGGTTTGTGGGGGAGGCGAGTAGAGATAATATCAATAAAGATGCCTTTTACCGTCCTGGAGATTATTTAGGAATTAGCGGTTTGGAAACTTGGTATGAAAAAAATTTACGGGGTAAACGTGGGGTGAAAGTCTACAAAAGGGATGTTCATAACCGAATTATGGGTAGTTATCGAGAAGGTAAATTAGATACCCTTCCAGTCGCTGGAGAAAACTTGGTATCCACACTAGATTTGTATTTGCAAGAATATGGGGAGAAGTTGATGGCCAATAAACGAGGATCTATTGTTGCCATTGAACCGGAATCGGGGGAGATTTTAGCATTGGTATCCTCCCCCAATTATGATCCAAATATGCTAGTGGGTAGAGCTCGAAGCAAAAATTATTCAGCTCTTGCTTCCAATGATTCCTTGAATCCATTATTTAATAGAGCCATCAATGCAGTATATCGCCCAGGATCCATTTTTAAGTTGGTTCAGGGGCTAATTGGGTTACAAACCCATGTAATCAATCTGAATACTCGGATTCTATGTAAACGATCCATTATTAAGTGTCACGGTACACATACCAATGATAATTTATTTGGAGCCATTCAACATTCCTGTAACCCTTACTTTAGAGAGGTGTACCGAAGATTAATTCAAGGTGGCGAGTTTTCTAATATTTATGATGATTCGAGATATGGACTTGGTGTTTGGCGAGATTATGTAACCAGTTTCGGATTGGGGGTTCGATTACCTACCGATATTTCGGGGGTAAGTAAGGGATTTGTACCGGATGTCGCATTTTACAACAAATGGTATGGGGATGGAGGTTGGGCTTTCAGTACCATCTATTCCAATAGTATTGGGGAAGGAGAAATGGGCGTGACACCACTTCAAATGGCTAATTTGGCGGCTATTTTGGGAAATAGAGGGTATTATTACACCCCTCATTTTATTAAATCAATTGGAGATAAAGGCCCCCGAGAAGAGTATCTAAAGAGGAATTATACCCACATTGATAGTAGTTACTTTTATGTCGTAATAGATGCCTTGGCTGCCGTAGTAAATGAAACAGGAGGAACTGCTAGACGGGCTAGAATGGATAGCATTATAATTTGTGGAAAAACCGGTACCGTTCAAAACCCGACCACCCCAGATCATTCGGTTTTCATGGCTTTTGCCCCTAAGGATAACCCGAAAATTGCCATTGCCGTATATGTAGAAGAAGCTGGGTTTGGCGGAACATGGGCAGCCCCTATTTCTAGTTTAATGATTGAAAAGTATTTGACAGGTGAAATCAAGCGACCTGCAAAAGAACAACGAATATTAGATGCTAACTTTTTAATACCGGTAAAAAAATCGAATGAGTCGCATTAAAAAAAGCATATTCACAAATGTGGACTGGCCGGTAGTGGGGATGTACTTGCTCTTGGTGTTAATGGGGTGGTTAAACATTTATGCTACCCTATACAACGAAGATCATACCAGCCTTTTTGATTTCTCACAGCGGCATGGAAAACAACTTATGTGGATTGGTATATCCATTGTAGTGGCCTTGGTCATTGCACTGGTCGATTCTCGGTTGTTTGAAACCTTTGCCTACGTGTTTTATGGAATTGGGATGTTTTTTCTGATCGCTGTTTTGGTAGGTGGAAATGAAATAAAGGGAGCCCGATCCTGGTTTGTTATTGGTGGGGTGAGTTTTCAACCTTCCGAAACGGCTAAGTATGTGACGGCATTGGCAGTGGCTTATTATTTAAGTAGGCCAGGGGTGAAAATCGGGAATATCAAACCGAAGTTAATTATGTTTTTGATGATTGCCTTACCCGGAATTCTCATCGCCTTACAACCAGATCCAGGTTCTACATTGGTTTATTTAGCATTTATTTTTGTGCTGTATAGAGAAGGAATGTCGGGAAATATTATGATTGTTGGACTGGTGATGGTGATGTTGTTTATCGTAACCCTTTTTGCGAAACAATCCTCTGTAATGATGCCATTTGTGGATGTTGAAATGAATGGAAAGTACGTGTTAATTTCCTTTTTGGTGCTAATCACGGGTGGATTGTATCTGCTATTGAAAAATTTGAACAAGAATATTTGGAAGGCTTTTGCGGTGGGTTTGCTTATCATGGTAGGTACGGTTCTAAGTGTGGATTATGTGTTCGATAATATTTTTAAGGATAGGCATCGGAATAGGGTGAATGAATTGGTGGGAATTATATCGGATCCTAGAGGTACGGGATATAACCAACACCAATCAAAAATTGCCATTGGTTCGGGCGGTTTCTGGGGAAAGGGATATTTGGATGGAACTCAAACAAAATACAATTTTGTACCAGAGCAAAGCACCGATTTTATTTATTGTACCGTAGGTGAAGAATGGGGGTTTATAGGAAGTTCATTTGTGATTATTACTTTTCTTACGCTTATTGGCCGACTCATTTTTTTAGCGGAAAGGCAACGATCCAAGTTTTCTAGGGTATATGGGTATTCGGTGGCATCCATCCTATTTGTTCATTTCATGATCAATATTGGGATGACCATTGGCTTGGCTCCTGTAATAGGAATTCCCTTACCGTTTTTTAGTTATGGTGGAACCTCATTATTATCCTTTTCCATATTGCTTTTTACATTCGTAAAGTTGGACTCGGATCGTAAACACCTATTGAGCTAGGTTGCCAAGGGGTATAGGTGAGCTGTAGTAGACGAAAAATGCCGATTGAAGTTCATCAACCGGCATCTCTTAATTGTGTTTTGTTACGCTTATTTACACATGTTCTTTGCGAAATCATACACTAAACGAACACCCGTTCCTGTTCCACCTTGCGCTTTATACGCTTCTGGTTTTTCAAGGAAAGCAGGACCCGCGATATCTAAATGGATCCAAGGATAATCTGTAAAATGTTTCAAGAATGTACCTGCGGTAACAACTCCTCCAACGGGACCACCTAGGTTGGTCATATCGGCAATGTTAGAATCTAATTGTGTTTTGTACTCGCTCCACATTGGAAGTTCCAAGATACGCTCGTAAACACGCTCGCCACTTGCTTTTAATTGGTTTTTTAGATCCTCTGAAGCAGTGGCAACCGATGCAATTCCATGAGATCCGGTAATGGCATGTGCCGCTCCGGTTAAAGTCGCCATGTCAATACATAACATAGGATCGTATTGTTTCGCAAATACCAACGCATCCGATAAAATTAAACGGCCTTCGGCATCCGTGTTTTTCACCTCTACTGTCGTGCCGTCACTAATGGTAATAACATCATCCGCAACTAGGGCATTTTTTCCAATTCTGTTATCGGTAGATGGAACTAAAGCGATCGTATAAACAGGTAGGTTGTTTTTTGCAATGGCGTAAATCGCTCCCGCAACACCGGCAGAACCACCCATATCACTTTTCATATCGCCCATGTGAGCACCTGGTTTTAGGTTGTTTCCTCCCGTATCGTAAACGACCCCTTTTCCTACTAGAACTAATGGTTTGTCATTTACTGCATTTTCTGGCTTGTAGGTCATGATCGAGAATGTAGGGTCGTCTATACTTCCAAGGTTGACTCCTAAAAGCCCACCCATTTGGTGTTCTTCTATTTCTTTTTTACTCAATACACGAGTTTCAAAACCCGCTTTTTTACCTATCTGTACAAAACGGTTCGCAAGCTCTATCGCATTTAATGTAATAACAGGTTCGTTTACGATGTCTCTGGCAAAACAAGTGGCTTCCACTACATTCTCCAATTCGGATAAATCATCTTGACCCACAGTGGGGATGTTTACATGTAACGTAGCCAACGTGTTTTTCTTAGATTTATCGGTTTTGAAAAGAAGGTACTGGTAGTTTTCTAAACTCATTCCTTCCATAAATGCCAATATATTTTCTTTAGAAATGGACGGGTCAGCTACCAATTGTAGTGTGGCTAATTTCTCGCCATTAATGGCTTGGGTAATTTTACTTCCTAAAACTCGGTAGTCCTGAAGAGTTTGATTATCCGTATCCGATTTTTTGTTTGCATAGACCGCATAAACCAGTTGATTACCTACGGAAGAAAAATTCATTCCGTTTTCAGCGAGTTTAATTTTAGCATTCAAATAGGCCGAATCAATACCTGCAATTTGATTTAAATTCGATTGAGAATTGGCTAACACTATAACATGGTTAGATTTTGCTTCTTTAGAAGCTAGTAATTTTATCATTATTTGAGATTTGAGAACTATTTTTTAAAGCCTCACAAATTTGCAAAAAATAAAGGTGCTAAGGGCAGAATTTATTACGTTTTATGAATAGTCATCGGAGGCAGAGAATTTTAAAGAATAATTAGTACATGCTAAATGGCATCGCTATAAAATGCAATTGTTTTTGTACTTCTTGATGATACAACTCCGTGATTTTTGTTGTGGTTTGGAGAATTTCATGAGCGCTTTGTTCATTAATGGTATGCAGTGTTGCTTTTAATTTGCTATTGAAAAGAGCGGTGAATTCGGTAGGACTCATCAACGAAGTATCCGCTTCTTGTTTCTCCAGGTATTCATGGAAGAGTACAATTTCCTGTTGTATAAATTGATGGAATAGGGACTTGTTCTGATCCCAGGATTTTGTATACGCAGATTTGAGCTCGGTTAAGATGACCGTATATAAATCTTGGCAAATAATTAAACGGTCTAATGAATCTTCCATAATATTTAGATTAAAACATTGAAGTTCAAAAATGTTTTTTATATAGAATAGAGACAACCGTATTTTTACCTAATCTTATAGACTGGTTGGAATACGTGTGTGGCAAAAATGACAGAGAAAAATAGATGGATGAAGAAGCGGAGTGGAAAAAAAGTATAGTAAGTTTTTTTCCGTGTAGTTTGTTGTTCTAGACGGTATTATTTGTCATTTTTGCTTCGCTTGTTACGGCTCCAAAAGAAGGTGATTAAGATTCATTTTCAGTAGGTAGTTTCCGTAGTTTTTATCAAACAGGTAATTTTACCTGGTTGTGAAATATGGAGCCCCTAATTCTCAAATGAGGATAACCGAATAGCCAAACTCTTTACCCAATTTGGTTTTCAATATTTAGGATTATCTCGTATAAGAAAAATAAGATTCATTTTCAATAGTTAATGTGCATGGTTTTTTTAGAAGGGTTAGGGTAAGCCCTGTTCGGTGGGTTATGGAACGACTTACCAATATATTAGGGTATAGCCAATAAAAAAGCCGAACTCTTTTCAGAGTTCGGCTTTAAAGTAGAATTGAAATTATCGCTTAAAAGTCAAATTTGATTCCTTGTGCTAATGGTAAATGAGTCCCATAGTTTAAGGTATTGGTTTGTCTTCTCATGTAGGCTTTCCAAGCATCAGATCCTGACTCACGGCCACCACCTGTTTCTTTTTCACCACCAAAAGCACCACCAATTTCAGCTCCAGAAGTTCCAATGTTTACGTTTGCAATTCCACAATCAGAACCCGTAGCAGAAAGGAATAAATGTGCCTCACGCATATTGTTGGTCATAATAGCAGAAGATAAACCTTGGTTTACCCCATTTTGCATTCCCATTGCTTCGTCAAATTCACTGTATTTCATTAAATATAAAATAGGAGCAAATGTTTCGTCTTGTACAATTTGGTACGAATTATCGGCTTCACAGATAGCCGGCTTTACGTAACAACCTGATTCGTATCCTTCACCTGTTAAAACGCCACCTTCTCGGATGATCGTTCCTCCTTCAGCTACTAATTTTTCTAAAGCCTTAGAATAAGTGTCTACCGCCATAGTGTCAATAAGTGGCCCCATATGATTGGTTGGATCCAATGGGTTACCAATTTTGATTTGATCGTATGCTTTCACCATTTTCTCTTTTACGGTGTCGTAAATAGAATCGTGAATAATTAATCTTCTGGTAGAAGTACAACGTTGACCCGCAGTACCTACTGCACCAAATACCGCTCCAATGATCGTCATTTCTAAATCCGCATCCGCCGTAACGATAATGGCGTTATTTCCACCTAATTCAAGAATAGACTTACCTAAACGACCCCCAACAGTAGCACCTACAATTTTACCCATACGAGTAGAACCTGTGGCAGAAACTAAAGGAATTCTCTTATCGGTAGTCATCATTTCACCGACTGTATAATCACCCGTAATGATATTGGAAAGACCGGCAGGAACATCATTCTCTGCAGCTACCATGTTGAAAATGTTTTGACAAGCAATAGCACACATCGGTGCTTTTTCTGAACCTTTCCAAACCACAGAATCACCACAAACCCATGCCAAAGCAGCATTCCATGCCCAAACAGCAACTGGGAAGTTAAATGCAGAAATGACACCTACGGTTCCAAGTGGGTGATATTGCTCTTGCATAGAATGTTGCGGACGTTCCGATTTGATCGTTAATCCATGAAGTTGACGGGAAAGACCCACTGCAAAATCACAGATATCAATCATTTCCTGTACTTCACCCCAACCTTCCTGCAAGGATTTCCCCATCTCGTAAGAAACTAATCTTCCAAGTGGATCTTTTAGGTCACGTAATTTGTTTCCAAACTGGCGGACAAATTCACCTCTTATAGGTGCTGGTACCACTTTCCAATCTTTAAAAGCAGATTGAGCGGTAGTCATTACTTTTTCATAATCTTCTGCAGTAGTAGAGCTAACTTTTCCAATTAGTTTACCATCCACAGGAGAGTAAGACTCAAATATGTCTCCGTTACCGAAGAATTCGGAACCCGTTGAAGTTCCGGCATTTACCTCTTTTAAACCCAAGGCCTTTAAGGCTTCTTGGATACCGTAATCGTTACTCATGCGTATGTTGTTTTTGTTCTTTAAAATGGTCTTCAAATTTAGGTAGAAAAAGGGCACGAAAAATGAATTTCACATTTTGTTAAGTTTTTATTAAGGAGGCGTCCGTATCCATATTCTAAAAGCGTTGGTTTAATATTGTATCTTCAACAAAACGAAAATTATGAAATCAATAAAGACCTTGTTTGTCGCTGCTGGAATGGCTCTAATGACACTTAATGTAACTGCTCAGGATTTACCCTTGCCTAGTCCGGCAGCCTCTTTTACCCAAAGAGTCGGTGTGACGGATATTAGCATGATGTATTCTAGACCAGCCGTTAAAGGGAGAGCCATTTGGGGTGATTTGGTGCCTAACAATGAATTGTGGCGTGCGGGAGCTAATGCTTCTACAAAAATTGAATTTAGTACCGAAGTAATGATTAATGGGGTGAGTATTCAACCGGGAGAATATGCCTTGTTTATTTTACCTTCAAAAGAAGAATGGACTTTTGTTATTAGTAGTTATACCGATGGTTGGGGAACCTCAGGTTATACCGAAGAATCGGATATAGTACGTGTTTCTGTAAAACCTCAAGCTTCTAGTATGGTTGAAAACTTAGTGTTCTCCGTAGATAATATTAAGGATGATGCGTGTGAAATCAGCTTAAGCTGGGAGAAATTAAGTGCTGGATTTGATGTGACTATTAAAACCGCGGATTTTGCAAGTAAAAATGTAGAAGCGCTAGTGAAAGAAGCCGACAAAAGCTTTAGTAAATACAATGATGCTGCAAAATGGTATTTAAGTACGAGTGAAAATGCGAAAGCAGTTGAAATGGCTAAAAAATCGGTAGCTCAAACCAAAAAGTTTTGGAATTTAACGGTGCTTTCGGAAGCGTATATGGCTAACGGAGATAAAAAAATGGCCGTGAAAACAGCTAAAGAAGCTTTAGAGATGTCTGAAAAAGCGGAATACATGCCGTATGTAAAGAAAAATACAGAAAACATTGAAAAGTGGGAATCTGCTAAATAAAAGGTTCTGTTAAAATTATAGGGAGCTCTTATTCGAAAGAATAAGAGCTTTTTTTTGTGCTTTGCTTTCTTCTGCCTAGGGATAGCGTTCAATTGTTTTAATTTGCATTCGTATGAAAAAATCCAATCAACATATTTCCGTTTTTATATACATCTTAATGGGATATACTATTGTTCAGTTTTTTTGGTGGACGTATCTCATTTTTGAATTGAATGCAGAGATCATTGCCTTAGAAAAAATAATAGTCAATTTGGCGCAAAACTCGGAGGTAGCACAAATTATTTTAGCGAAAGGTGATTTGGATGCTGTTTTCTTTCAAAAGAAAATGATGATAATGGGTGAAGGTGGGGTCTTCTTGGTGATTCTATTAATTGGGTTTTATCTCATAAAAAGTTCGCATCAAAAAGAAATGGATTTGGCCAAACAAGAACAAAATTTTATGCTCGCCATTACCCACGAATTAAATTCTCCCTTGGCTGCGATTAAGCTAAATATTGAAACCCTACGTAAGCGAAAACTAACGCAAGACAAAGTGGATATGGTCTTGGAAAGAACAGCGCAAGAATCGGAACGTTTGAACCATTTAATAAATAACATTCTAGCTACTTCGAGAATGGAAAAAACGGGTTTTGAACTCTACCCTGAACATGTAGATTTGAGTCGTCATATCCCCGGTTTAATTTCTAAATATGAATTACTTATTCCACAAAACATCAATTTCACGACTCAAGAAAACATTAGGGCCAATGTGGATATTTTGAGCTTTGAGTTAATTATTCAAAACCTCATTGAGAATGCGTCCAAATACAGCGAGAATGAAAGTGAAATAAATTTGACTTTATCACAAAAAAACAAAGAGATTGAATTGGCCGTAGCTGATCAAGGAATTGGAATTTCTAACCTGGAGAAAACCAAGGTGCTTACCAAGTTTTATCGCGTAGGTAATGAAGGAACTAGAAGGTCAAAAGGAACAGGATTAGGATTGTATCTGGTATCCAATTTAATATCTGAAATGAAAGGGAAATTGACGATATCAGATAATATCCCCCAAGGAACCATTTTTAAAATGGTGATTCCTTCCGATATGTAAAATAGTAAGCGGAAAATCCCGTCTACAATACCAATAAAATTGGCTAATTTGGCCGACAGAAAACCGGCTCATTTTTTGGGTGAGGTTCAAAACATAGAAATCATTATACCATGAATAAAACACAAGAATTTATTTCACAAAATAAAGAGGTGTTCTTAACGGAGTTGTTCGACTTATTAAGAATCCCTTCGGTAAGTGCTGATCCGACAAAACAACCAGAATTGATCCAAACCGCGGAAAGCGTTAAACAATCGTTGATTGATGCAGGGGTTGATTTTGCAGAGCTGTGCGAAACCCCAGGGAATCCAATTGTGTATGCAGAGAAAATTATTGATCCTGCGTTACCTACCGTTGTGGTTTACGGTCATTACGATGTGCAACCAGCAGATCCATTAGAGTTATGGGACTCTCCTGCTTTTGAGCCGGTCATTAAAAAAACAAAAATCCATCCGGAAGGAGCCATTTTTGCCCGTGGAGCTTGCGATGATAAAGGTCAGATGTTTATGCATGTGAAAGCTTTTGAAGCGATGAACAAAGCAGGTGAATTGCCGTGTAATGTGAAATTCATGATTGAAGGTGAAGAAGAAGTCGGTTCGGTTTGTTTGGATGCTTTTGTGAAAGAAAATCATGAAAAATTAGCGGGTGATGTGATCTTGATTTCGGATACCGGTATGTTGGCCAACGATACCCCATCTATTACTTCTGGTTTAAGAGGTTTAAGTTATGTAGAGGTGGAAGTTACGGGACCTAACCGTGATTTGCATTCCGGTTTGTACGGAGGAGCTGTGGCTAATCCAATCAATGTATTGAACCGAATGATTGCCTCTCTTCAAGATGAGAACAATCATATTACGATTCCTGGATTCTACGACAAAGTGGTGGAACTTTCGGACGAAGAAAGAACAGAAATGGGTAAAGCTCCGTTTAGCATTGATGCGTATAAAGAGGCTTTAGATCTAAGTGATGTGGAAGGCGAAAAAGGGTATTCTACCATGGAAAGAGCAACTATTCGTCCTACTCTTGATGTAAACGGAATTTGGG
>MAAC01010622.1_pt1 | contig 35296 bp, 33 predicted proteins | sample 1115981 | NCBI WGS metagenome assembly MAAC01 (sample SAMN04961126, study PRJNA320927) | seawater metagenome | isolation source: sample BD02T64 sea water enriched with oil for 64 days | place: USA:Gulf of Mexico | collected 2013-07-27 | reverse complement strand
AGTATGGGGTCTGAGGATTTTGCCTTTATGTTATTAGAAAAGCCCGGCGCTTATATTTGGATCGGCAACGGTACTATGCAAGGGGGCAAAGGGCTGCATAACCCACACTATGATTTTAACGATGAAGTACTCGCCTTAGGTGCCAGTTATTGGGTGGCTTTAACGCAGCAGCAGCTCGCTTAGAAATAGTCCGATACCCCTCGCCAGGGCGGATCCCCTGTCGTAATTCTATTAGCCCTCTAGGGATTAGCACGAGTGAAAGAGATCAGAGACAAAAGGGTTGCCTATCTCTACGAGGCGATAACGGCAGGCACTATCAGGGCGGCCGCTGATAGATTGAATGTGGCTCCCTCGGCTATTAGTCGTCATATCACACTGTTAGAAGAGGAGCTCTCCTGCCAGTTAATCGAGAGGCATCGCACGGGAGTCACTGTCACTCAGGCGGGTGAAATCGTACTGCGTTACTACCGTGAAACAAAAAATAGTGAAGAGAGCTGTCTTGCTAAATTATCGGCGTTACAAGGGTTGCAGTTAGGACATATAAAATTAGTCATAGGGGAGGGGTTTGTCAGCGATTTAATGCTCGGCCCACTCTCTGAGTTTGCTAAGCAATTCCCTAAGCTAACCTTATCAATCACTTTGGCAGGTTCCAATGAAGTGATACGTCAAATAGAGACCGATGAGGCGCATATTGGATTATTGTTTCACCCGGCTAATCACCCCGGTATACGCTCCCATGTTATTAGTCAGCAGCCAATTTGCGCCGTGGTAAACCCCGGCCACCCTCTTACTCAGAGCACTGAGCCATTATTGTTGAACGCGTTATTAGGCTATCCTATCGCGTTGTCAGAGAGTAGTTTTGGGGTGCGCCAGCTATTGGCACTGGCCGAGTTTAAACAGCGATTACGATTTACGCCGACCCTTACCAGCAACTCCATTGCAGTACTGAAACAATTTGTACGCACCGACATGGGGATTACCTTGTTACCTGAGTTTGTCATTAGCAGCGAAATAATAGATCGGCAGTTAGTGGCATTGCCTCTGGCGGATGACATACTCAATTCCGGAGAAACACATATGGTAACGCGACTCGGGCGCCAGTTACCCAATGGTGCACAGCAGCTATTGAATCATTTAATGCAGTGGATGAAAGCGTTTCGAAAATAGCAGTGCCTGCAGTCGATTAGGGAACAGGTTATTTAGGTTTTCAGCACTGCAGAGTATAGATTATCAATCTGCACAGGCTCTATGAATCCGCGTTCTGTAAGCATCGGTTACTTAGACAAATAATTAATCGCCTTCGTCATCCCCTCAAGGGTCAGCGGGTACATCTGTCCGTCCAGTTGCTTGGCAATTGCCTGAGTAGTCTGGGTATATTGCCAATGGCCCTCGGGTGTGGGGTTGAGCCAGATAACTTTGCTCCAAGTGTCCAGTATGCGCTGTAACCAAGTTTCTCCGGGCTCATCGTTCATGTGTTCGACACTGCCGTAGCGGCTGAAAAGCTCGTAGGGGGACATAGCAGCATCGCCGATAAAGATGACTTTGTAATCGCTGGGGTAAGAGTTAAGTACCTCCAAAGTGGCGACGGTATCGTCGAAGCGGCGCTGGTTGTCCTGCCAGAGTTTCTCGTAAATGCAGTTGTGGAAATAGTAGTATTCAAGGTGCTTAAATTCGCTGCGCGCCGCTGAGAACAACTGCTCACACAAGTGAATATAAGGGTCCATAGAACCGCCTATATCTAAAAACAACAGCACTTTGGCGGCGTTGTGGCGCTGAGGGACCATCTTGATATCCAGTAGCCCGGCGTTGTCGGCGGTACTGCGGATAGTCTCGTTAAGGTCCAACTCCACATCTGAGCCGCTGCGGGCAAACTGGCGCAGTTTGCGCAGCGCCACTTTGATATTGCGGGTGCCCAATTCCACCTGGTCGTCGAGGTTCTTAAACTGACGCTTTTCCCATACTTTGATCGCGCGCTTGTGCACACTCTTCCCGCCGATGCGGATTCCTTCAGGGTTGTAACCACTGTGCCCAAAGGGGGACGTGCCGCCAGTGCCTATCCATTTATTGCCGCCGGCGTGACGTTTTTGCTGCTCTTTAAGGCGCTCATTAAGCATTTCCATTAACTTATCTAAACCGCCCGCCGCCTCTATCTGCGCCTTATCTTCATCGCTGAGGTTTTTCAAAAACTCAGCTTTTAACCAGTCCTCGGGGATCTCGGAACTGGGGAATAGCTCCAGAACTTCTATACCTTTAAAATAGTAGGCGAAGGCCTGATCGTAGCGGTCGAAGTATTTTTCATCTTTAACCAGGCAGACTCTGGCCAGCAGATAAAACTCATTCAGGTCGGCAAAAACTACTTTTTTCTGCAACGCCTCAAGCAGTACCAGCAACTCGTTGAGGGTCACTGGTATTGCGGCTTTGCGCAGTGTATTAAAAAAATCGATTAACATAACTAGCTTGGACGACGGCGCGACATAAAGGCCAGGCGCTCTAGCATATGTACGTCTTGCTCATTTTTTAGCAGGGCACCGTGCAGTGGAGGTATCGCCTTGTTGGAATCAGTATTTTGCAGCACTTCCAGGGAGATGCTGTCGGCCATTAATAATTTCAACCAGTCAATTAACTCGCTGGTGGAAGGTTTTTTCTTCAGACCGTTCACATTGCGCACCTGGAAAAAAATATCCAGTGCCTCTTTGACCAGCGCATTTTGTAAGTTCGGGTAGTGTACATCGACTATCTGCTGCATAGTCTCGCGATCTGGGAATTGAATGTAGTGAAAAAAGCAGCGACGTAGAAAAGCATCCGGTAGCTCTTTTTCGTTGTTAGAGGTGATGATAATAATTGGCCGGTGTTTAGCCACAATACGCTCGCCTGTCTCGTAGACACTGAATTCCATTTGATCCAGCTCTACCAGTAAGTCGTTGGGAAATTCAATATCGGCCTTGTCGATTTCATCTATCAGCAGTACGACTTGCTCTTCGCTGTCAAAGGCCTGCCAGAGCATGCCTTTTTTAATGTAGTTACCGATGTCGTGAACGCGCTCGTCACCCAATTGTGAGTCGCGCAACCGCGATACCGCATCGTATTCATACAAACCTTGCTGGGCCTTAGTGGTGGATTTAATGTGCCAGCGCAGCAAGCGTTTCCCAGTGGCGGCGGCCACTTCTTCAGCCAGCATAGTTTTACCGGTACCGGGCTCTCCCTTGATCAGTAGCGGGCGCTGCAAAGTGATGGCCGCGTTGACGGCAATTTGTAATTCATCAGTGGCTACGTAACGCTCACTACCTTTAAATCCCATGATTTTATTCCTATAAATAAATAAGTTAGCTAAGATATGATCAGTTGTGTATCTTGGTATTAGCAAAAAGATAAAGAGTCACACAAAAGATATGGCGATAATCTTTGCTCAATAATGGCCGCAATAGTAGCAGATTGTGGCTGTGATAAGTGTTCGCTGATAAAAAACCTGTGACTGTGCTATCCCAACTTTAATATTGATCTATTCTTATAGGATTAAATTTAGCATTGGAGGCTAGGATGAAAAGACTTTTAACAGCGCTGATGTTTAGTTGTATACCACTGAGTTGGGTGCAAGCAGGCGATATAATTACCATGAATATCTCGCCTTCCGGATACCCTCCTTACATGATTAAGGCTGAACAGGGCCCGGCTAAAGGGATTATGGTAGAAGTGCTTAATTACATCGCCGATAAACATGGTTATCAGTTACAGACAGTGGGGATTCCCAAGAAAAGAGTGGCTATGACTTTGCTGGCCGGGAGTATCGATGCTACTGCCACCGCCAGGGAGTGGATAGCAGAACCCGATCAATATGTGTTCTCTGATGTCATAGTAGTGGTCAAAGATGTACTTTTCTCACCTAAAAAAAGACCGGTGAAATTTGAGAAAGTCGATGATTTATTAGGTAAAACGTTGGGTACCCACTTAGGGTACAACTACCCGATGCTGGATGAATATTTTGCCGATCGACGAATTAATAAAACCGAGGCCAATACTGAGCTTGCGATGCTGCAAATGACCTTGCGAAAACGCAATGATGCAACAATCGTTACGGACTTAGTAGGGCAGTGGATCATAAAAAATAATCCGGCGATGCAGGATAAGTTTGTTATCTCTTCCAAGACTCTCAACAGCTTTGATTATCGGTTGATGTTTAATAAAAAGTGGCAGAGTTTTGTACAAGTGTTTAATCGCGAGCTAGGCGCAATGCGCGTCAATGGTGAATTGGATAGGATATTGGATCAGTATTATTGAACAGTCGGAAGATGGAAGACGGAAGACGGAAGACGGAAGACGGAAGACGGAAGTTGGAAGTTGGAAGGCGTGAGGCGTGAGGTTGGTAAGTCCTAACTTGTTGGTGTGGTTACAAGTTAGGTGTGGGTGTCATGGGTTTTTATTATAGACCTGTTGGCCGTTGACCCAGGTTGCCTGGACGTTAAATTGTTGGTCGATAACACTGAAACATGCTTGTTTTCCGGTTTTAATACTGCCGTATTTATCATCTATTCCCAAGAGGGTTGCAGGGGTTAACGAAGCCATCTTTAAGGAGGTGTGTAAGTCGATATCAAACCAGCTGCAGGCATCGCGGACGGCGTGTAACAGTTGCAAAGTGCTGCCGGCTAACCCGCCCTCGGCGGTGCGTGCCACTCCTTGCTTGATGTTGATAGGCACGCTACCCAAAAAGTAATCACCGTCGGCCAGTCCACTGCTGGGCACAGAGTCGGTAATTAGGTTCAGATACTCGCTGCCTTTTAGCTGATAGCTCATTTTCATGATTGCCGGGTGCACGTGTTGGCCGTCGGCAATTAATTCGGTGTAACAGTGCGGGCAGCTAAGCGCTGCTCCCACTACTCCAGGTTCGCGGTGGTGCAAGCCGCGCATACCGTTAAAACAGTGTACTACACCGTCTGCACCTGCATCTAACGCCGCCAGTGTCTGGTCATAAGTGGCGTTAGTGTGGCCGAGCATCACCCGCAATCCCTGTTGCTTTAAATAGGGAATCAGCGATGGCGCTAATGCCTGCTCAGGGGCCAGTGCAATAGAGCTTAAACTGCCTTGGGCCGCCTGCAAAAAATCATCCAGGTCAGCGCGGTTGATATCCAGGAAATACTCTTCAGGCTGCGCGCCTTTATAAACTGGGTTAAAAAACGGTCCCTCTAGATAGCCGCCGAGGATTTCGGCGCCTTGCACTCCCTGTGTTTTAGAGCGGTGGATCTGTTGTAATGCCGCGCAGATATCGGTTTTATCTGCCGTCATAGTGGTCGGCAGAAAACCGGTAACGCCAAGACTGGCAAAATATTGCGACATTGTATTCAAGCTGCGATGGCTGGCATCCATTACATCACAACCCATTGCGCCGTGAGCATGGGTATCAATCAGTCCGGGTATCAACCAACAATCGGAGTAATCCAGTATCCCCGAATCGTCACCTAGCGCTGTTTTATCAAAACTCGAATCTGCTTTAATCTCTTCTATCTGCTGATTAAAGCTCAGTACAGCGTTATCTAATACTTGGTTTTCAGTAAAAATTTTAGCGACTTTGATCTGCATTAATGCTGTCCCAGCTTTTGCTTCAAGCATGTACAGTAACCGGGTGAATAGTCACCCCCTGAACGACGCGATTAACTTCGCCGCTAGGGCAAGGGTTATCCGGGCTCAAACCTAAGTTGATTGAAAGCTGAAAGCCTAACACTTGGGCAAACATAACCCAAGCCAACCCCTGGTAAACATCCGCCAGTTTGTCATCCCTTTGCACAACCTGCGGAATGCTTTGTACAAGGGGCTCGCTGGAAAGCACTAACACTTTAGCGACGCCGTCACGGCGCAGTTCGGCAATAATATCATCGTCATATTGCTGGGTGTAGGCGGCGTTTGAGCGCATTACTATCACTAAGGTTTTTTTGTTAACGATAAACTTAGGCCCGTGGCGAAAGCCCAGCGAAGAGTCATGTGTGGCCACTAACTTCCCGGCCGTCAGCTCCATGCATTTCAGAGATGACTCCCGGGCATTGCCCTGTAAGCCGCCACTGCCCAAAAAGACTAAACGCTGAAAATTCTGCGCCGCTAACTGCACCGAGTTATCAACAAAAGTATCTAGGCTCTGTTGGCAGTATTCGCTGAGTAATTGCCGTTGCTGGCTCTTTAGCTCTAGGCTTTGTTGATCTAAGCAGTGCAGTGCCGATAAATACATACAAGAGTAGCTGGAAGTCATAGCAAAACTTTGATCGTTGGTCGCCTCGGGCATTAACAGGCAAAAACGTCTTGCATTTTGCTGTGCTGAAACGGCCAGTTGGCCATCCTGGTTGCAGGTGATAAATAAGTGATAACTCTCTTTCACTAATTCATCGACAATATCAACCGCCGCGACACTCTCGGGGCTGTTGCCAGAGCGGGCGAATGAAACCAGTAATGTCGGGCGATCACCGCGCAAATACAGATGTGGATTACTGACTAAATCGGTACTGGCGACACTGTGAATATCCAACACATTTTGACTGCGCAGAGCCGGAACTACAGCTTCGCCAACAAAGGCCGAGGTACCGGCACCGGTGAGTATTATGCTCAGTCGTGGATGATTAAAAAGCGGCGTTAAAAACTGATCCAGTGGCGCTTGTACTTTAGCTAAATGCGTCGTTAAGTCGGACCAAAGTTGCAGTTGCTGAGTTATCTCTTTGGCGGTGTGCTGTGCTTGTAAATGCTCCAGTTCACTGTGATTGCGCTGTAGGTATTGAGGTTGCTGATTACTCATAATCTGTTCCCATTGAGCAGGCACTGGCGTATTGTGCCGTGACTTGTTGAATATGGTGGTAAATAATTGCCTGTGGCGCGTTGTCCAGCTCGCCTTGCACTATTGCCTGATACTGTACGGGCAGGTATTGAGAGAGTAAGGCGATAGGAATTTGGCAGTGATTTAAGTTGCTGAGCAAAGTCTCAACGGCTTGTTGCACCTCCTGTTGCGGCCAGTAGTACCTGCATCTGTCACTTAAACTGTATTGCCTGGAAAATTTCTGCTCCCCAGCGCTTCCCTGATAGTAAGGTTGCCAATATTCAGGGTTGTCTAACATACTTTGCTCTAATACGTTTTTTAGATTGGCAGTTTCGATAGCCTGCCCGGTGCTATCTAGTATCGTCTGTTCGATATCGCTCAGGGAAAATAATACTTCGCGCAGAGCAAAAGTGAGTGCGGGGCCTACTTTTAGTATTGCAAAGTGATCGCTGACCAATGCTTTGTAGGCTGCTGCACTTTGATAATCCGTTGAGTGCGCTTCAAAGACCATATTAGGGTAAGTATCAAGCACAGTGCTGAGCGCTTGTGCCGCTTCAGATTGGTAACTGATGATCGATTGGTGGTCAAACTCAACCCCGGGCTGCACCACCAATGCTATAGTGCGCTGCCAGGCTGCTGGTAACTTCAGTTCACCAAAGGCATCACAATGTAGTTGTATGGTTTGTGCAGCCGAGGCTGTACTCGTTACTTCAAGCTCTGTGGCTAAATCTTCCTGTGCCCCACCAGGGACTGGCACTTCAGTGCCTATTACGTAAAGCGGTGGTCTTTGATCAGCTTTATCACTGGCTCTATTGGCATAAGTTGTCTCTGCTACGAGGCAAAGCTGAGCTGCACGTTGGGCAATGATGCTGTCTTCTAATGGCAGAGTGTCATCGGCACAGGCCATAGAGCAATCTAAATGGATTTTTTCAAAGCCCGCTGCCACGTAAGCCTCAATCAGCTGCGCAGACTTTTGCATGGCAATCTCTGCACTGTCTAACTGCCAGCAATTGGGCCCCAAGTGGTCTCCACCGAGGATTAGTTGCTCAAGTGGAAAGTCTAATCGTGTCGCTATCTGCTGGATAAACTGGCGAAAATCTTCGGGCAACATGCCTGTGTAACCACCGTACTGGTTCACTTGATTAGAGGTCGCTTCGACCAGCAGTAATGAGTTGTGCTGCTTCGCCTGTAATATGGCAGCTTCTAAAACAAAAGAGTTAGCTGAACACACTGCATATATACCGCAGCGGGTTCCCGCTTTATGGCGTTCAATTAGCTCGAGTAACGGGCTCATAACATTTCCTTGAATAACAAATTTAAAGGCTGAAAAGTCTCAGGTTACTTCACCGCTCCAGAAGACAGGCCGGTCACCAGCTTCTTTTGTAGCCAGCTAAATAGAATGGCCGCAGGCAGTGAGGCGACCAACGCAGCGGCCATCACATGGTGCCACTCGATGGTGTAGCGCCCACCGACCAGAGAGTACACTTGTATCGGCAAGGTATAATTCTCTTCAGTACGCAGCACCGTCAACGCCAGCACGAATTCATTCCAACTGTTGATAAAAGTGAACATAGCGGTTACTGCGATCGCGGGTATGGCCATAGGTAAAAAGACTTTGGTCAGCCCCTGTAAAAAGCTGGCGCCCTCCATCCAGGCAGACTCCTCCAAATCTTTAGGGATAGTGTGAAAGTAGTTTTGCAGCATCCAGATGGCGAAGGCGATGTTAAACCCGGCATAAATCAGCACCAGTGAGTTTACCGAATCAATTAGCCCCAACCAGACGATCAGCCGAAACAAGCCGATCACCAATACTATAGGTGAGAGCATTTGCGTGATCAGCAAAAACAGCCGGTAGCTGCTCTTGGCTGCAAAATGGTAGCGGGCCAGTGCATAAGCGGCGGGTATTGCCACCAGTAAGGTTATGAATGTGGCACTGAAGCTGACATATAAACTGTTGATCAGGGCGTCGCTAAATTTAGTCGCCTGCCACATATCAATATAATTTTGCCAGACGAATTGTGAGGGCAACCAGGTTGGCGGAAAGCTAAACACTTCCTGGCGCGGTTTCACAGAAGTGAAAAACATTACTGCAAATGGAAAGACTATGACGCAAATGATCGGTGACAGCGCCAGCCAGCAGAAGATGCTGCGTTTGGTTTTTTTATTCATCTTGGTTAACATTTTGTATTTCTCACTTTCTATTTTTCATTCTTCATCACCATGCGTGCATAAAATATGGTGAAAATTAACAGCACAGTAAACATCGCAATAGAGACGGCTGAAGCTTGGCCAATGTGGCCAAAGCTGAATGCTTGCTTGTAGAGATAAGTCACTAAAATATCGGTTTCGTTATTTGGCCCACCTTGGGTCAATACCCAAATAATAGGAAAAGAGTTAAAGACGTAGATCACATTTAGTACGATCGCCATATTGATAAAAGGGCGTAGTAGCGGGTAGGTAATGCGCTTGAACTGCTGCCATGCATTCGCCCCATCCATTTTTGCCGCCTCGTATAAATCCAGGGGAATCGACGACAGGCCACCGAGAAAAATGGTGATTGTAAAAGGGATAGAGACCAATATACCCAAGCCAATTTGTACCGGAAATGCGGTGGCAGATTGTGCTAGCCAGACGATAGGTGAATCGATTAAACCGACATTCATCAGCGAGGCATTGAGCATGCCAAACTCACCGTTTAAGCTCCAGCGCCAGACGATGGCTGTCATCGGCAGTGATATCGCCCATGGCAGCATTAATATGGTGCGCGCTATGCCCCTGCCGTGAAACTCAGTATTGAGAATAACCGCTATAGGTATTGAAAATAATATGGTGCCGCCAACCACCGCCACTGTCCAAACTACAGTGCGCAGCGCTGCATCGATAAACAGCGGATCCTCAAAGATATAAGTAAAGTTTTCTAAACCTATATAACCTCTGACTTTACCGAAACGGTTTACATCACTGAGCGATAAATTGATCAGTTCGTACAGCGGATAAGAAATGACGAATAATGCGAGCAATAAACTTGGCAGAATTAAATATAGAGGAAGGTTTCTGTTCATATCGTTACCGTTATTACTGCTTTAAATGCAATCAAAATGAGAGTCTAAACTGTCGAATTGTCAGTATTTTTGTTATTAAAAAGTGCGTCGTTAATGGCACGCATGTGCGGATTGTAAGTCACAAACAATGTAAACACAGTGCATGAAATGCCAGTGTTGGATGAATCACTGGCTTGCTGTCAGTGACTCATCCGGTTCTGTAATACAGCTACAGGGAAGGCTTACAAGATATCGCCGCTTAAGTTTATTTACCTAATACGCGGTTCACACGTTTTTCGGCTTTAGCTAAAGTAGATTGTGCATCTGCACCGCCATAGATAGCTTGTACTGCGTTGCTGGTGATATCTGCAACTTCAGACCAACCGGCGATCGTCGGCGCAAATCTCGCCTGGGGCAGTAGGTTAACAAAGGTTTTAACCGCATCGTTTTGTGCAAACTCAGGCAGCTTAGAGACTGATTTCAATACCGGTAGGAAACCTTCGCCGGATGAGAATGCAGCGCGCTGTTCTGTCGTGAACATAAAGTCCATAAACTTAACTGCCGCTTTTTTGTGCTTAGAGTTTTTGAACAGTACGATTGAATCGGTTACGCCGTAAGTCGCGCTGCTAGCACCGCTGGGGATAGGGGCAATGCCATAGTTTAACTCAGGTGCTTCTTCTTTGATTTGGTTGACCAGGAATGGCGCGGTAATCATCATACCGACACGGCCTTGCTTAAATAAGTTCTGCACGTCTTCACGGTTGTAAGAGGTGACACCCGGTTGCGTTAAGCCATTATCAATCATGCTTTGCAGGCGTTTTGCGTTGGCTACAGATGCACTGCTAGCAAGGTTAGAGCTGCCATCTTTTTTCAGCAAACTGCCGCCTTCACTCCACATGCCGTAGTAGAAATACACATCGGTTTCTACTTCTTTGCCCTGCAAACCGAAACCATAACTCTTGTCTATTTTAGAAATCTTGGCAGCGCTGTCTGCCAGTTCATCCCAGGTTGTAGGGACGTTAGCACCGGCTTTTTGCATCAGGTCTTTGTTGTAGTACATGGCTCTTGCCGATGCCGCTACTGGCAGGCCGTAAACTTTACCGTTTAAAGTGCCGGGGTTTAAGAACGCAGGTACGAAACGCTCTTTTAAATCTTTGCTGATCAAGCCATCCAGAGGCTCCGCTACGTCTTCTTTTACGTAGTCAACTAACCAGCGGGTGCCGATGATTGCCATATCGGCATTTACATCTGAGCTGATGTCAGTGGTCAGCTTTTGGTTTAGTACATCCCAGTTAACAACTTCGATTTTAATATCAATATCTGGATTGCTCTGTTCAAATTTTTCAGCCAATGCCTCATAGTAAGGGCCTGTTTTTGCGCTGTAATAGGCAACAGTAAAACGCACTTCCTCTGCTGCTTGTGCCGATAGGGATAATGTTGTGCCCAATACTGCCAGTGACACGCCGGTTGCTATAGATTTTAAAGAAGTAGATAAATATTTCATTGTTACACCTATAATCTTTCGTTTTGTTTTTTTAGTGGGGTTATGGATGTTTCTAAGGCTGATGTAATCATATATCTTTCTTTATCGCAAGTTTAATGAAAGGAATATTGACAATTGTTTCAGTTATGTTATATTTTTCTTTCATTTTAATAAGAACGAAAGGTTTTGTATGTCGGTTTTGCAACTTAATAAGTTAGTTAAGCGTTACGACAGCGTCGAGGTATTACACGGGATTGACTTAACGGTTAACAAAGGTGAATTCCTGGTGCTTATAGGCCCGTCGGGTTGTGGTAAATCAACACTATTGCGCATGCTAGCGGGGCTTGAAGATATTAGTGCCGGGAGCTTAATGCTCAACGGTAAAGAGATTAATGATGTACCTTCGCAGAAACGTGATTTTTCCATGGTGTTTCAAAGTTATGCGTTGTATCCGCATTTAACGGTGTATGAAAACATAGCCTTTGGTTTAAAAATACGTAAGGAAGATCAGGCGCACATCGACAAAATGATCGACTGGGCGGCAAATGTTCTTAACTTAAGTGCACTGCTTGAACGTACACCTAAACAGTTATCCGGTGGTCAGTGTCAGCGAGTGGCAATGGGACGCGCGCTGGTACGTGAACCTAAATTATTTTTGTTTGATGAACCACTGTCTAATTTAGATGCTAAATTGCGTATTCAGATGCGCGCAGAAATGAAAGCGCTACATTTAAAATTACAGACAACTACTGTTTATGTGACCCATGACCAGGTAGAGGCAATGACCTTGGCCGATCGCATTGTGGTGATGAACCATGGAGTGATTGAGCAGGTCGGCACCCCTTTAGAGCTGTACGATAATCCACATAACATATTTGTCGCAGGCTTTTTAGGTGCTCCCGCTATTTCATTTATTCGTGGAGTTGTGCATAACCAGGGGAGTCAGCTGGGGGTAGCAGTGCATGACTCCCAGGACAGCAGCTACAGCACATTTATCCCAGTGCAAAGCGCGATTGTTACAGTAGGACAGGAAATTGTTTTGGGTATCAGGCCGGAGTTTTTCCAGCTGCAAGCTTCCCAAGCTGATAGTCATACAGTAAAAGTCAAAGTAAAGTTTATCGAGGCTATGGGTGCGGAGTCATATATCCATGGACAATTGTGTGGCCAAGATATCGTTGCTAAAACAGTATTAAGGCTCGATCACAAACCCGGGCAGGTCATTGATGTCGGTGTTGATTTAGCGGCGCTACATGTTTTCGATGCTAACAGTGGTCTCAAGTTAAGCAATTGATATAATAATTCTTTTAAAAATGAAAAAAGTGATCTTAGACAGTGAAAGAAGCTAAAAAGAGCATGAGAAATACCCGAGAGCGCCGAGAGTTTATCCTAGTGCAGTTAGCTGAACTGGGCTCTGTGACTGTGGAAGATATCGCCCAGCGCTTTGCTGTATCTACTGTGACTGTCAGAGCAGATTTAAGATTATTAGAACAGCAGGGGAAGTTAGTACGTCACTACGGCGGTGCTATGTTAACTAAGCCGACAGAGCAGCAACATACTGGGACCGGAGAGTTATCAGATAACGCGCAAGTTAAAGCCAAGTTAGGCGCAGCGGCGGCAAAGCTAGTGCAAGCTGGAGAATCTATCATTATAGATTCAGGCACTACCACTAAGTGCATCGCCGAGCAACTTGGCGCTATTGCACCACTGCATGTAATGACCAACAGCTTGCCGGTATTGATCGAGCTCTCTGCTTTTAAGGGGATTACCACTATGGTGACAGGTGGACATTTTAGCCATAAAAGCCAATCATTTTGTGGTGCTCAGGCGGAGAAAAACCTTAAAGAGTTCCACTTTGACAAGTTGTTCCTGGGTGTTGATGGGTTCCATTTAGAAAAAGGAATCACCACCTATAGCGAAGATGAGGCCAGAGTAAACAGCATTATGGCTGATGTGGCAGAAAAAATTATAGTGGTCACTGACTCCAGTAAATTCTCTCAGTTGAGTTTGTACAAAATTTCAAATCTGGAAAAAATAGATACCATCATCACTGATGCTAATATTCCTGAGAGCTATCGCCTGGGAGTGCTCAATCGCGGCATCGAATTAATCATTGTCGATTAGCCGTCAAATTTTTAGTCTAAGCTTCCTAAAAATCCCGCTGCTGAATAGTTTGTTGTTCCAGCAGTTTAAGCAAATGACACAGCGGTAATCCGTGGCACCGCAATTCGGCTAATGATAGTTAAATGGAAAATTTTGTTAACGCTAAGAGCACTTTGCCCATCCTTAGGGCGCCAGGAACAAGCATAGAGGTAGAGCGGGTATGATAACTAAACTTGAAAATTCGAATCAACTGACTGCAAATAGAATTCATACTGTTTTTCAAAATTCTTATAAAATTGAAGCGCAACTTATTGGCGTTGAAAATTTTCCGCCACTGCAGCGAAGTGCTGTGGATATAGCCAATTCAAACACTGAGTTTTATGGTTTTAGTGAGAACAATTGTCTGGCTGCAATTATTGAAATAGTCATTCAAGATAAATATCTGGAAATTAACAGTTTAACTGTAGATCCAAAATATTTTAGAAAAGGCATAGCAGGTAAATTAATACGTTATGTTTTAGATACATTTGATTTTGCAGAGGCCATTGTAGAAACCGCTGTGGTCAATAGGCCGGCAATTAATTTATACGAGAAATATGGTTTTGTTGAATTTAAACGATGGACACCGTCACACGGTATTGAAAAACTGGCAATGTCGGTTGAACATTCTGCCTGTAAAATACAGTAAATGGAAATACGAACTTGGGTAATTCTGCTCATTTTAACTGAACTCAAAGTAGCTTTGGAGTTTCAATTGTCCAGTATAGGGCAGCTGCAAAATTCTCAAGCTGATAACTCAAGTGAACAATGTAAAGCAAGGTTTAGCTATGTATTACGGGTTTGATATCGGCGGTACAAAAATACAGTTAGCTGCTTTTGATCGACAGTTTCGGTTAGTAAAGCAGCAGCGCCAGGCGACTCCCATTGATGATTATTCGCAATTTCTCGACAAAATTCAATCTATGGTCCGCCAGTTTGATGCACAGTTGCAAACAATAGGTTCAGTGGGCATAGGTTTTCCCGGAATTCGTGATTATCACGATGGCGCTTTTATCTCGGTAAATATTCCCTGTGTCATAGGTCAGCAGTTAGAGCTAGATTTAAGTGATCTGCTGCAGCGCACGGTGCGGATCGAAAATGACTGTAAATGTTTTGCCCTCTCGGAAGCTATTTTAGGCAGTGCTAAAGAATACCAGAATGTATTTGGTGCCATCATAGGTACCGGGGCAGGTGGCGGGCAAGTGTCTGCAGGAAAACTCTGTACCGGTATTCACGGCTTTGCCGGGGAGTGGGGGCATATCGGGATTAATGCCTATGTACTGGATAAGTACAAAATTCCAGTGTGGCCTTGTGCCTGTGGTTTAAAAGGCTGTGCAGAGCAATATATTTCCGGTAGTGGCCTGCAGAACCTCTATAAATATAAATATCAACAGGCGCATGCTGCCAGCTTGGAAAGTATTAGCGCCGAGAAAATAATGTCGCTAGTGGAGCGCGGTGATCAACTGGCCAGTGAAGTGTTTGAGATCTATGTCGATATGCTGGCTTCCAGCTTGGCCACTGTTCAATTGAGCTACGATACCGATGCGATTGTTTTAGGTGGCGGTATGAGCAATGTCAGCGCTTTGTATCAAAAGCTACCGGCATATATTAAGCAGCATTTGTTTGATCGCGCACAAGCACCTGTGGTACTGGCACCAGAGTTTGGTGATGCCAGTGGAGTGAGGGGCGCAGCGCTATTGCACCGAGCAGAAATTTAGTGAACGTTTAAGCATTAATGAAGCGAATATCTATCGAGCAATTTTTGCATAAAGTTGTGCACCATCACCGCTATTGAGTTGCCCTCTCAAGGCCCCAACAGAGAACATCGCATCAGCCATCTGTTCCTTGTCAGGCAATCCAGTCAATCATCTTCGTCATCGTCGTCCATCCAGCGCTCAAAATCCCGCTGTTTATTGTCGTCAACTAGGGCTTGTAACAGTGGCACTGCTTGCTCTGCCGCCAGTCGATAAGATCTTCTGCCGGAGTTGGCAATAGTCGTTTGATTGGCTTGTAAACCGGGTAGCCAGTTTAAAAAGTTACCATTGAGTACTGCTTTTACCTTGGGGCCATCGCGCATCTGCAGGCAGGCTTCACCAGCAAAGCTGATACCGCATAAGTGGGTTGGGTAAAAACCAGTACCTGGAGTGACGTAGTAGGTAGATATATTGGGGTTAGGTTTTAGCTGTGGGGTGCAGCCGACTAGGACCGCTAACAGTGGCGCACCCAGGATCAGTAGTTTGTTCATGATTTACATCCTGTGGCTGTTGGGGAGGTAATATTTACCCCCTGATGGTATTGGAGAAAATTAACTATCGCTTTCCCTAAATCACTTCAGGAAATTGATATTAACTGGGTTGCCCTCTTAAGGTCCTAGCAGGGAGCATCGAAGCGGATACTCCCTCGCTAGGCAATCTAGTCAATCATCATCTCCTTCACGACGGCGCATCATTCGCTCGTGTTCCCGCTGTCTGTTGTCACCAACCAAAGCTTGTAACAGCGGCACTGCCTGTTCTGCAGGCAGTAGATAAGAGCTTCGACCGGAGGTGGCAATGGTTGTTTCATTAGCTTTTAAGCTCAGCAGCCAATTTAAAAAGTAATCATTTATTTGCGTTTTAACCTGGGGCCCATCCTTCATCTGCAGGCAAGCCTCGCCCGAGGGGGTGAGGCCACATAATTGTGTTGGGTAAAAGCTGCTGCCAGGGGTGACGTAATAAGCAGAAATATCTGGATTAGGTTTTAGCGGGGGACTACAGCCGATTAAGGTCGCTAATAGGGGGGCGCCCAGGATTAGTAGTTTGTTCATCGCTCGCTCCTGTGAGTATAGGCAGACCTGCTGAATTATCTGCTAGGCCTGTCTGTGGGCACTAAGCAAAAAGTCGGGCCGATCTGTTTTTACAGCTGCAGGGGTTATGGCACCTGCTTTAATACTCAGTTATTGATTGTCGGCTAAAAAGTGTTTGTAGTTGCATTGATAGATATGTATCCCTAGATACGTTCTATGATTAGTGCCGGATTCAGATAAATTGAACTTCGTAGCAATGGATATAGACCAGCAACTTATGCTTTTGTTCTATAGTCACAAGTCCTATTATTCACTGCGCATAGCCGGCGAGCTGCTTGTATAAAAAGCAGCTATCCAGTGCAGAACAAGCTATGATTTAACGGCAGAATTAAGCAATCATGCAAGTGTGGAGTTAATAGTGAAGCAAGTGTTAAAACTTTGTATAGGGCAGATGAACTCATCCAATAGCCGCTCGCAGAATATCGATACTCTGATCGAAATCGCCGCTGAGGCCGCGCGACAAAATTGCGATTTATTAGCTCTGCCAGAGGCGGCGGGGATGATGAATGCCAATTTAAACAATCCCAAGCAGCAATTGTTCAGTGCTGAGCAGGATCCTTTTATCCGCAAGTGTGAAGAGTTGGCACAGCGCTACAAATTATGGTTGCACACAGGTTCAACCCCTATTTTAGGATTAACTGGCAAGTTGTTAAATCACAGTGATTTATTCGATAAAGAAGGGGTTGTGCGCTGCAGTTACGATAAAATTCACCTGTTTGATGTGCAGTTGCAGGGGCAAAAATCCATCGTCGAATCTGATCGCTATAGTCATGGATCAAAGGCAGTATTAGTAGATACTCCATGGGGGGCATGGGGGCAGAGCATCTGCTACGATTTACGTTTCCCGCAGTTGTATCGCCTGTATGCTCAAGCGGGTGCCACTGTTGTTTTTGTACCCTCCGCTTTTACCATGAAAACCGGCCGGGACCACTGGGAAACTCTGCTGCGCGCCCGGGCGATCGAAAACGGTCTGTGGATCATTGCCGCCGCTCAAGTCGGCACTCATGAAAATTCTCGCCAGAGCTGGGGGCACTCACTGGTGATTAATCCCTGGGGAGAAGTCTGTTGTGACTTAGGCGGTACGGAGCCTGGGCTGCAGATTCTCGAACTGGATATGGCACAAGTCGCTGTTGCACGCGCGCAAATCCCGTCGCTAGTTAACGAGCAAAGTTATTCTCTGCAGCACTGTTAAGTGAATTCCTAGGATGTTATTGCAATACTCTTAAGAGGAGCTGCTACTTGGATAATAACGTCGACGATTTTGAGGGTAAAAAGAAGTAACTAATCTAAACTACGGCTGCGTTTATCGATTGATTATCTAGTACAATAGCGCCAGTCAGGCGAGCCCGGTTGCTCTACGCTGCTTCTATTAATTCGTTTTTGAGTCGTAAACACTTATGTCAGAGTTATTTTCAACCCGTTTAAATAAATACATCAGTCAAAGCGGTCTCTGCTCCAGACGAGACGCGGACCGCTTTATAGAACAGGGCAATGTGTTTATAAACGGTAAAAAAGCGGAAGTTGGCGACAGGGTTATGCCCGGCAATAAAGTAGTAGTCAACGGCCAGCGCATAGAGCCGATGGATGAGGAATTACTGGTTTTTATTGCCTTGAATAAACCCGTGGGAGTAGTGAGCACCACTGAGGGCGATGAGCGCAACAATATTGTCGATTACGTCGGCCACAGCTCCAGGATTTTTCCAATAGGTCGTTTAGATAAAGACTCCCAAGGGCTGATTTTTCTGACCAACAATGGCGACCTGGTCAATAAGATTTTGCGTGCTGGCAATAACCATGAAAAAGAATACATAGTGACAGTCAATCGACCTGTCACAGATCAGTTCATTCAGGGACTGAGCAACGGCGTTCCTATCCTTGGGGTGATGACTAAGAAATGTAAAGTCTCTAAAGAGTCACAGTACAGCTTTAGGATGACTTTAATACAGGGTCTAAACCGACAGATTCGGCGGATGTGTGAACACTTTAACTATGAGGTCAAACAGTTAGAGCGCACCCGTATTATGAATGTCAGTTTGAAAGGGCTGGCGACGGGGGACTGGCGCGATTTAACCGAGAAAGAACTGACTACTATTTTGGCACTCACCGAGGATTCCAGTGCCGATGGCGGCAGCGGCAAAAGTTCTAAATCCAATGCCAAGTCTAAATCTTTATCCGCTGCGATTGATAAATCTAACAATGATAACGGTGCTAAAAATAGCAAAGCGCGGCCCAAAGCTAAGCCTAAGGGGGCTTTTAAGGCTAAAACAGGCGCCAATACCAATACTAAGAGTAGTAACAAGAACAGCGCTAAAAGCACCAGCAGAAAAAAGCCAGTTAAACAGCCGTTGAAGAGCAAGCGGGTTAAACCTGTTTTAACTAAGAAACAGAGAAGTAGAAAATAAAACGGTTAATTTTAAATTAATCCGGTGTTGGGAACCTTTCTTATTTAATTACTGACGCAACTGGGTATAATCCACTCGATTAAAGCACTAAGCTTTTAATTTAAATAATAAATATTGAGGGATTATGTAATGGATGTTGATCATACATCAAAAGCGGAAGTTCAATTTAATAAAGTGCCGGTAGAATTTAGCGGCAAAGGCACCGAGTTTTTTGGTATTTGGATAGTCAATGTATTGTTAAGCATTGTCACCCTGGGGATCTATTCCGCATGGGCGACAGTGCGTACCAAAAGCTATTTTTATGGCAACACTAAGCTAGATTCGCACGCTTTTTCCTATTTAGCAAAACCTCTGCAAATCTTAAAAGGCAGGCTCATGGCTATTGCTTTTTTTGTCGCCTACTCACTAGTGACTAGTTTCTTTCCTATTGCGGGGCTGTTTTTTTCCATTGCGTTAGTCTTCCTTTTTCCCTGGATTATCGTTCAGGGCTTACGTTTTGATAGCCGCATGACCAGCTACCGCAACGTTCGTTTCAATTTTCATGGCACTTACGGCAAAGCATTTGTCACTTTTATATTATTACCTATAGTCGGGATGTTGACTGTTTATCTGGCGATGCCCTGGGTGATGAAGAAAATGAATGAATTTGTGCTCTCTAATACCAGCTACGGTGAACAGCGTCTGAGCACTTATATAGAGACCAAACAGTATTATCTGGCCGCATTGATGGTGCTTGTAGTAACTGTCATTGGAGTGGCGGCAATAATCGCTATTGTTTTTGCCGCAGTCGGTGGTTTAGATCCGGCGGCTTTTGTCGGGTTATCTACAGCCGCTCAGATAGCGGGTGGACTGGTGTATTTTTCTTTGATTTTTCTGGTCAGTGCTATCTTCAAAGTAAAGATTCGCAACCATGTATTCAACAGTAGTGAGTTTGAGGATCTGGCGAAGTTTAGATCAAACATGTCGGTACTGCCGTACTTTATGTTGATCTCAACCAATTTTCTGGCGATTATTTGTAGTCTCGGATTGGCCTACCCCTGGGCAGCCATTCGTACCGCGCGATATTTTGCCAACAGTACCCAGGCGAAGATTAGTAATAAAGCTGACGCTATCATTGATACAAATGGCGATCATAAATCTTCATTTGGTGATGAGGCCGCCGATGCGTTTGATATTGGCGTATCCGCAATTTAGTTAAAAGTTACTGATTAATCCGGGTATCCCAGCAAGTTAGTTTGTTGTGATATGCGGATTTATGCATTTCCCAGCCGCACTGGAAACTTATTATGAAGCAACAGCTATCCGGTACTTACTACTTCCCAAAAACCAGTCGGGCACAATCGGTCGAATTGCTGGTCAATGGAGAAGTGGTCAATCTTTATCAAAATCACAAATGTATCATGGCGACCAATACCTCGCAGTTGTCTGTCTCTAGTGCAATTCCCGGGGTTGCTTTAGAAGTTGAATTTTTGGACGGTGGTAAGTTTATTGCGGCTAATAGCAGTGACAGGTTGAGCTTGGCCAATGGCAAAATAGAACGATTGGAGAAGAGCGTTAAATGGGTATTGGCAGCGGTATTAATGGTGCCCTTATTGATTTGGTTTGGCATCGCGGTACTAATGCCTAAGCTGGTAACAGAGAGTGTAAAGCACTTGCCGGATGTGGTTGCTCAAGAGATGGGTGAACAGACATTTTATGCTCTGAAAAAATCCATTTTAGATCCCAGTGAAGTCGCAAAAGCTGATCGTGAAAAAGTCATCAGTCAATGGCAGCAAGCGCTGGATCAACTGGGGCTCTCCAAAGACAAGTTTACACTGCATATCTTTAAAAGTGATTTTTTTGGCGCCAATGCTTTTGCTCTTCCAGACGGCACGGTAGTGATTACCGACGATTTGTTGATCAGTTTGCAAGACAAACCGGATGCCATACTGGCAATATTGCTGCATGAGATCGGTCATGTGCAGAGACAGCACAGCATGCGAATAGTGGCTCAATCTATTAGTAACAGCATCATTATTGCCGTGGTATTTGGCGATCTGGAAACCGTTGCTGAACTTCTGGTCGGCACTGGCGCGGCCTTAGTGCAAAATGCTTTTTCCAGAGATATGGAACGCGAGGCGGATAATTACGCCTTTGAGAAACTGCATGAATTAGGTATCCCCGCCACAGCTTTTGCCGATGCAATGCAGGGATTTTTGGATCTGAATCAGGCCCATGCAGATCAGCCCGAGACCGAGAAAAAAGGATTGATGCGCTATCTGGCCACTCACCCGGATATTGAAGATCGAATTGAGCGGGCTAATCAATATGGGCAGTGAATATTGCAGTAGTCGCCGATAAAAAAAGTACTGTAGCCAAACCTGAATCTGAACCGCTTGCAGGGAATCTCTGGCTGATTTTCCCTGCAAGACAATAGTTCGCACAACTGTTTACCTGGCTGTATTTAGCTAATACAAGTCGCGACGAATCACAGCCTTGTTATACAAGCTTGCCAGGTAATCCTGCGCTTGCTCTGGACTGCGCTGCCCATGGGTTTGTGCTATCTGTAGCAGTGCCTGATCAATCGACTTTTCTAAATTTTTTCTACTGCCGCAGACATACAGCAGAGCTCCAGCTTGCAATAACTGCCAAACTTGGGCGCCGTTTTCTAGCAGTGCATGTTGTACATAACGCTTCTGAGGCTGGTCTCTGGAAAAAACTGTAATAACTTTTTGCAATACTTGCTGTTCTTGCCATGTCTGCAGCTGTGACTGGTATAGATAGTCGTGTTGCCGATAGCGCTCGCCAAAAAATAACAGGCTATTGCGGGAGGACCCCCGTTGCACTTGCTGCGATAACTGCTGTAAAAATCCAATATAGGGGGCTACGCCGGTCCCGGCAGCCAGCATAATAATCGGAGTTTGCTGCTGGTCAGCTAAGTGAAACTCTGGGTTAGAGCGGGTGAATACTTTAACTTTCTGACCGACAGCGGCATTGCTAAGCCAGTGACTTGCGCTACCAAAATGTTTGCGGTTGGCAAACTCATAGGCCACTTCCCGGATACATAAACTGACTTGATCTGGATGCATCAATCCGCACGAGGCGATAGAGTAAACTCTTGGGCTGCGGGTTGAGAGGGCGTCGGCAAGATCGTCGATACTGATAAACCGTTCATTAGCCACTTGCTCAGAGCTTTGATCTTTTAACACATCTAGCAAATCCCGCGGGTACAGATACTCAGCCAATAGGGCTTTGTTACTCTGTTTTAAGTTGTTTTTCAGCGCCGCGCAGCCTGATTTCCTGGCAATAGTGCGCAGCAGAGCCTTGTTTAGCAAGCGCAGTTCTTTATTGGCAAATGCGCTAATTGCTCTGTCATCGGCAAACCAGTTAGCGAGCTGGCGCAGTAACATTTGATCGTCATCGCTAAGCACATACAACAGATCACCTGCCCGATAGTGCATCCCGCTACCGCTGATATCGATGTCTATCTGATAGACCGTGGATTCGCCTGTGTTAAGTTTATCCACCGAGCTAATGCTGGCCAGATGAGGTTGATGTTCACTGTAGGGGGTGACTTGTAACGTTAAGCTCAATCCAATTTCAGTATCGCCGGCCAGCAGGGCATCTATGGTTGTCAGCCACTGCTTAAAAAATTGCTGGTAGTTGGTGTCTGCATCGACCCGGTTGATGACTCTGATCGCGCCCGCTTGTGCCAGGGCTGCATCCAGCGCTTTGCCAAACTGACAAAACCTGGGATAGGCCACATCTCCTAGGCCAAAAACGGCGTATTCAAAGTTGCTCAGAGTCTGGCAGTGTTGCAGTTTTTGAATAAAATCTTCGGCATTAGCCGGCGGCTCGCCATCGCCAAATGTGCTGCTGATAACGAGTAACAAATCGTTGCTGCCAATAGTTTCTGGCGCTAAATCGTTCAGTGCAACTAACTCCAAGGTGATGGTCGTTGAAAAATGTGTCTCAATAAGGGCTCTTGCCAATCGCTGTGCATTGCCAGATTGAGAGCCATAGCTAACAATCACCCGCTTGAAATTAGTTGTCATTATCAGGCCTCGTAGTAATCGTCGTATGCTTCTTTGGATTGTTCAACGCTGTCAAAGTCGGCCATTAAATCGTTGACTACCCTTCGGATACTAATGTACTCAGTGATTTCTCCAGCGGCGTTAAAAATAGGTTGTACAGTAGTGTCAACCACATACAGCCCACCGCCTTTGCCAACATTTGGAATGATTCCACTCCAGATCTCGCCAGCTTTAATGGTATCCCACATTTCTTTGTAGACACTTTTAGCGACGCAGTTGTGTCTGACTAAACTGTGCGGTGATCCGATTAATTCTTCGCGGCTGTAGCCGGTAAGTTGGCAAAATAGGTCGTTTACGTAAGTGATTGATCCTTCAAGGTCCGTTTTTGAAACAACTAATACCTTATCTAAAGCGCTTAATACTTGATCTGAGACTGTGCTGCTCATGTTGTATTTTCCTGTGAAAATTGAAAAATTTAAACTTAATCAAACCTTTTAAAAAGAATGATTATTAATAATCGAGGGCAATGTACTATTGTTGTATTTTACATGCAACAATAAAATAAAACTTTCTCTGTCAAGAATCGCTCGCTGCTCTGATTCAAAAGCGCTCAGGAAGCGAGCCGCTAGTGCCCGTGTGTACCTCGATCCGCTCAGTGGCAAATGTGATGACATTTATCCTATGAGGGCTTTCATGGTTGAGAGCAGGGTGCATTAGTACTGTGAGCCCAAGGTGAATGTGCACTGCTAAATAAGCAAATAAATATTTTTAACTGGCGCAATTGGGGCCGGGTTTATTCTGCTTTCAGGGCTAATAATGAAATTAGTCTTGTTGTTGTTTTCAGAATTGTTTAAACTTTCAGAAATTACTGAAAGTTTGTGAGATTGAATTATGCAATTATCGGAAAAAGATCAATCATTCGTTTATCACTTTGGTGAAATGGGCAGTAAGTGGGGTTTTAATCGTACTGTTGGGCAAATTTACGCGTTACTGGTTATCTCTGAGGATGCTTTGTCTGCTAACGATTTAGCCAGCGCTCTAAGTATTTCCAGAGGTAATGTCAGCATGGGTATGAAAGAGCTGCAATCTTGGCAATTAGTGCAGGTTAGCCACATACCCGGTGACAGAAAAGAGTACTACAGTGCCATTGGCAGTGTCTGGGACATGGCCAATAGGGTTTTTCAGGAGCGGCGCAAACGCGAAGTCGACCCGACGTTAACGGTGTTGCGTAACTTGCTGTTGGAAGAGCCAAAAAGTGACAGCGAAGAGTATGCCCAGCAGAAAATGCAGGATATACACGATTTGTTAGAGATGCTCACAGATTGGGCGGCAGAGCTGCAGAGTCTCTCTCCACAGCAGTTGGGAACACTGATGAAACTGGGGGCGGGTGTGTCAAAAGTACTCTCGGTAAAAGAGCAGTTGTTTAATAAAAACCAAGATAAGTCCTAGCAAGATACATCCAGCCTTTTTACGTTTAATTTATTGCCGCCACACGGCTGTTAGCCGAGTGCGGCTGGAGTATAGATTATATGATCAACGAAACACTGGTCGAACTGTCACGCTGGCAGTTTGCTGTGACTGCTATGTTCCACTTTTTGTTTGTCCCCCTGACAATCGGCATGACTTGGATTCTGTTCATTATGGAAGCCGTATTTGTGATGACCGGACGCGAAATCTATCGCGATATGACCAAGTTCTGGGGCAAGTTATTCGGTATTAATTTCGCCATCGGGGTCGCTACCGGGCTAACGATGGAGTTCGAATTTGGCACCAACTGGTCATATTACTCGCACTATGTTGGGGATGTGTTCGGTGCACCGCTGGCGATTGAGGGATTGATGGCCTTTTTCCTCGAATCGACTTTTGTCGGTATGTTTTTTCTCGGTTGGGATAGGTTGAGTCGGCGCCAGCATTTAGCCGGTACTTTCCTGATGGCGCTGGGGACCAACTTCTCGGCACTGTGGATCTTAATTGCCAATGGTTGGATGCAAAACCCGATCGGCAGTGAGTTTAATTACCTGACTATGCGCATGGAGCTGGTGAGTTTTACAGAGATTATTTTCAATCCAGTGGCCCAGGTTAAGTTTATCCACACAGTCGCCGCAGGTTATGTGGCCGGGGCGATGTTTGTATTGAGCATCAGTAGCTACTACCTACTCAAGGGCAGGGATGTAGCTTTCGCCAAGCGCTCTTTCTCGGTGGCTGCAGGTTTTGGAGTGGCGGCTATTTTCTCAGTGATCTTACTGGGTGACGAATCCGGTTACGAAGTAGGAGAGGTACAGCAAGTGAAGCTGGCGGCAATAGAAGCTGAGTATCACACTGAGCCGGCCCCGGCAGCTTTTACCTTAATCGGCCTGCCCGATGATGAGGCGATGGAAACACACTACGCGGTGAAAATTCCCTATGCACTGGGAATAATAGCCACCCGCTCGCTGGACGAGCAAGTTATAGGCCTGCGTGATTTACAGGCGCGCCACGAGCCGCGCATTCGCAACGGCATGATCGCCTATGAGTACCTGATGAAATTGCGCAGCGGTGAAGAGACTCCTGAGAACATTGCCAGGTTCAATGAAACTAAACAGGATTTAGGTTATGGATTATTGCTTAAGCGCTATACCGAGAATGTAATAGATGCGACAGATGAGCAAATTCAAATGGCGGTTAAAGACTCTACACCGGCTGTAGCACCTATTTTTTGGGCATTTAGGGTTATGGTCGGCTGCGGAGTAATCATGCTGGGGTTGTTTTTACTGGCTTTCTATTTTAATGCCCGCCGACAGATTGAGCAAAAGCGCTGGTTGCTCTGGGCTATTTTGTGTGCACTCCCTCTGCCATGGGTGGCGATAGAGACCGGTTGGTTTGTCGCGGAATTTGGACGTCAACCTTGGGCTGTCAGTGAAATATTACCGACATTTTTAGCCACATCCAATTTAGAGGTGTCAGATGTGCTGTTTTCACTGGTCGCCTTTTGCATTGTCTACAGCATTTTGTTTGCCATTGAAATGTGGCTGATGATTAAGTTTGCGCGCATGGGGCCCAGTGCTTTGCACACTGGCCGCTATCATTTTGAACAGAACACTGCCGCTATCTCTGGTCTTAGATTCCAGAGCGCTTAAGGAGAACTTAAATGTTTGATTATGAAATTTTAAAGTTGTTGTGGTGGGGCATCATCGGGTTCTTGTTAATCGCTTTTACCTTAACAGATGGCATGGACATGGGGGTCGGTGGGCTGCTGCCCTTTATCGCCAAAGATGATCTGCAGCGCCGGGTGGTTATCAACACTGTTGGCGCCCACTGGGACGGCAACCAAGTGTGGTTTATCACCGCCGGTGCCTCGCTGTTTGCAGCATGGCCGATGGTCTATGCAACGGCCTTTAGCGGTTTTTACTTCGCCATGATGCTGACCTTGTTCTGTCTGTTTTTGCGGCCTTTAGCCTTTGATTATCGCAGCAAAATTGAATCGACCCGCTGGCGCAATAACTGGGACTGGGCGCTGTTTGTAGGCTCCATGGTACCACCGCTGGTATTTGGTATCGCCTTTGGCAATTTGATGCTCGGGGTGCCCTTTAGTTTTGATGAACTGATGCGGGTCAGTTATAGCGGCTCTTTTTTGCAGCTGTTCAGTCCATTCGCTCTACTCTGCGCTGTGGTAAGTGTGACTATGGTGTTGCTGCACGGTGCCACTTGGTTGGTGATGCGCACCGATGATGTGGTGGCGAGGCGGGCGGCTACTGTCGGCACTATAGTGGCGCCAGTTTTTGCTCTGAGTTTTATTGCTGCGGGTCTGATGATTTGGTTGTCGGTTGAGGGCTATGTAGTGACCAGTGTCCTAGATACGATGGGGTTGGCGAGGCCAACACATAAGCAAGTGGAGATCGTTAGCGGTGCCTGGCTGAACAATTATGCAACTATGCCGCTGTTATGGGCACTGCCTGCAACTGCGATTTGCATGTCCCTACTGGCCATGTTGCTAATGCGCAAAAGGGTTAAAAGCGGGCTCACTAAGGCCTTAGCCTTTGTCGCCAGCTCGCTGACTTGTACGGGCATTATCGCGACAGCAGGCATTTCTATGTTTCCCTTTGTACTGCCCTCTAGCAGCCACCCCAATCATAGCTTATTGCTCTGGGATGCGGTTTCCAGCGAGACAACATTGGCCATAATGTTAATAGTGGTGGCCGTGTTCATCCCGCTTATTATCAGCTATACCGCCTGGTGCTATATCAAGATGTGGCGCACTGTGACAGTGACAGAAATTACTCAGAACACTCATACAGCTTATTAGAGGACAGTTAAAATGTGGTATTTCAGTTGGTTTTTAGGGGTGTTACTGGCGGTGTCGCTAGGGGTTATCAATGTGCTCTGGTATGAAATGGAACAACATACAGCTTCAGTAGCTAAAGATTCAGAGACTACAGACTCTAACGGGTAAAAATACTGCTATAAGCAGGGAACATGCGCTGTGCCGGGTTACCAGTGCAGCGCATGTTGCCTATGGTTAAGTTTCTTTGCACACAGCGGCGAGTAAACATGAAACAAGCTTCAGAGAGTTCAGCGCCAAAAGCGAGCGAGCAACAAAGTACTGGCACTGATAAGAGCAGTACTAAGCACATTAGCCGCTGGCTTAAATCCCAGCGCACCACCGCAGAGGGTAAATTGTCGCTGGCGATTGCGCTGGGGTCGGGCAATGGACTGTTAATGATCTTACAGACAGCCATTTTAGCTTATGTCATTGATGCGAGCATTTTTTCAGAGCTGCTCAGCAGTCCTGATCCGTTGATTCTGAGTACTGCTGAGGTTGCCAGCAACGTTTTAGGATTGGGTAGCTTACAGTGGATGCTGCTGGCTTTGGCCGCCATTATCTTGCTGCGAGCCGCACTGGGTTATTACAGTGAATGTTATAGCCGTCGCGGTGCAATGTTGATCAAGGCAGGCATTCGCCAGCAACTGTTAAAGCGCTTATTTCAATTGGGACCCGCTTATGTGCAAGCACAGGGAAGCGCTAAATTGGCGCAGACTTTGCATCAGGGGGTCGATGCCCTGGAAGATTATTTTGCCGGCTACTTACCGGTGGTGGCCTACTGCTCAGTAATACCGTTGGCGATTTTAATTGCAGTGTTGCCGATAGATTGGCAGTCCGGGCTGATTTTGTTGTTCACAGCGCCTATGGTGCCATTTTTTATGATATTAATCGGCCACAAAGCCCAACAGCTGAACCAGCAACATTGGTCGGCGCTACTGCGAATGAGTGGGCATTTTCTGGATATTATCCAGGGGCTAACCCAGCTGAAAATATTTAATGCCTCGCGTCGGGAAATCGCGGCGGTCAAAAAAATTAGCGATGATTTTGGCGACCGTACCATGGGGATTCTGCGGGTGGCATTTTTATCGTCATTTATGCTGGAGTTTCTCGCCTCAATTTCTATTGCCTTAGTCGCCGTAGTGTTAGGTTTTCGCTTGTACTACGGTGATGTCGATTACCTGTTGGCATTGTGGGTGCTGTTATTGGCCCCGGAATTCTACTTGCCATTTCGTCAGCTAGGCACTCAGTACCATGCCAAAATGGCCGGTGTCAGTGCCGCTGAGAAAATTGTTGAAATACTCCAGCAACCACAGCTTGGCCCAAGTGTTAACAAGCAGTTTAAAGGCCCTTTTCAGCTGCAATTGGGTCAACTGAATTTTTCCTATCCAGGGCGCAGTGCCGCTCTATCAGATATCAATTTACAGTTTTCCGGCACCGGTTTGTATGCACTGATCGGTGAAAGCGGCGCCGGAAAGTCGACATTGGTTGATTTACTCCTGGGGTTCATCAATCCATCGCGTGGCAGTGTGCGTATCAACGGCAGCCAACTAACCGCAGATAATCGCGATGCCTGGTTGCAGCACTGTGGCTGGATTGCTCAGCAGGGGCACATATTTTACGGATCGCTCGGCTTTAATGTGGCAATGCAGGAGCAATACGACACAGCAGCGGTGTTAGCGGCGTTGCATAAGGCGGGTTTGAGTGATTTTGTGTGCAGCTTAAAAAATGGCATTTGCAGCCAGGTGGGTGAAGACGGCGTGGGACTATCCGGTGGCCAGGCGCAGCGCCTTGCATTGGCGCGGGCATTTTATCACCAACCCAGTGTATTAATTTTGGATGAGCCTACCAGCCATCTAGACAAAGACACTGAGCAAATTATTGCCCGGTCTATCGCGCTATATGCAGAAGACCACTTAGTGATAGTGATAGCCCACCGCTTGCATACAGTGGTAGATGCTAAGCAGATAATTGTCTTACAAGAGGGAAGAATACTGGAAACAGGTAATCATCAACAGTTGTTACAGGCCAATGGCTACTACGCGCAGTTACTTAGCCCGACTGAGCAATATAGAGAACAGGCGACGCCTCCAAAAGTGCACCAAGGCAGTTGGCAAGTAGAGGAGTTAACACAGTGAATGCTTTTTGGCGGCTGCTGTGTCTGCTTAAAGCCCATATCTGGCTGATGTTGCTCGGCGCACTGTTATCAGTAATCACAGTGCTGGCCAATATCAGTCTGTTGGCGATTTCCGGATGGTTTATTACTTTAATGGCGATTGCCGGTATCAGTGGGGTGACGGTAAATTATTTTACCCCGGCGGCGATTATTCGCTTTCTTGCCATAGTGCGCACTGCAGGGCGCTATGCAGAAAGACTGCTCACCCACCGGGCAACGTTTAATGCTCTGGCACAATTACGCCATTATTTCTATCAACAGCTGGAGCCGTTACTGCCTTATTACCGGTTGGATCTGCGCAGCGCTGATCTGCTGGCGAGACTGCAACAAGATATCGACCAGCTGGACAATTTTTATTTGCGGGTACTGTTGCCCATGCTGGTGGCATTGATATCGGTGCCTATTGTCTGCTGGATATTGGCGCTAATTTCGCCTGTAGTGGCTGCAGTCAGCGCAGCTGCTCTGTTACTGGTAGGGCTGTTGTTGCCACTACTGAGCTATACGCTGGCGAAACGATCTGCGCAGCACAAGGTTAAGTTGCAAAGCCTGCTTAAGCTGGAGTTAGTCAGTGGGATCAGCGCCATCAGGGAATTGTTAATCTATCAGGTCAGTGGCAAGTATCAGCAGAGTATTAGCGGGCTCAGTGACAGCTATTATAAAGTGCAGTATCAGTTAGTGCGTAATAATGCGCTGCTGGGCAGTGTCATCTTCGTTATTACTCATCTGCTGGCGTTGTTTTGTGTCATTTATCTAAGCCCGCAAGTGTTGAATGGCGAGTTTGATGCCAAGTTGCTGGTGGCTATTACTTTGCTAATACTGGTCAGTTTTGAAACGGTTATGAACATGCCATTGGCACTGCAGCTACTGCCTGAAACATTGGCCAGCGCCCGACGTCTGTTTGATATTATCGATCTCCCCAGACCGGTAACTACGGCTACCAAAGCAGTAGTGGCAGGGGATATAGTCTTTAATGACTTAAGTTTTAGCTACCCACAGCATCGGCAACTGAGCTTAAAGCAAATAAGCCTACAGATAGCACAGGGACAAAAAGTGGCGATTATCGGTGCCAGCGGCGCGGGTAAATCTACTTTGGTCAATTTGTTGATGGGCTTTTGGCCAATAGCTGCTACTCCTGATAATCGATCTGGTTTAAGCATTGCAGGCACTGATATAAATCTACTGGAGAGCGAATCGCTGCGCAATCACATCGCCCTAATGAGCCAGCAGGGACACTTGTTTGAGGCGACAATAGCGGACAACTTGCGCCTGGCCAACGCCAGTGCCGACCTTCAACAGATGCGTGATGTCTGTGAGGCGGTAGGTTTACTGGCGTTTATCGATACCCTGGAAAAAAGATTCGACACTTGGCTGGGGGAGACCGGTAGCGGTTTGTCCGGGGGGCAGGCGCAGCGACTGCGATTAGCGCAACTGTTGCTGCGACCGGCAAAAGTGTTGATTGTGGATGAGCCGAGTAAAGGGCTGGACAAGCGCAGCGAACAGCGGGTGATGCAGAGCTTGCTGGCGCATGTGAATGCGCGTCGACAGAGCCTGATTTTAATCACTCACAAACCGTTACTGTTGCAGCAAATGGACAGTATTGTGCTGATGCAAGAGGGGGAAATTATCGATCAGGGCAGTCATCAGCAATTGCAAAAATCCAATCAGTATTATCGTCAGTTGCTGAATTATTTTTAAGCGATATCGGAAGCGACATACAGCTCTTTAGCGATGTCCGTGTCAAAACTGGGGCATTCTATTTGCAGCGGCTGCGCTTCATCAGAGAGTTGCAGATTCAGTTGTACCGCTCGCAGTAAATGGTTCTGCGCCCCTAATTCCAGGTAATCCTGGGGGCTTAAACCTGCAGTTGAAGCTAGCCTCTTCAAGAAGTAATGGCCCTGGTGGCTGTAAATTTTATCGCCGACTATTGGCAGCCCTAAATACGCCAAGTGGGCGCGAATCTGATGTTTTCGACCGGTGAACAGCTGGCATTGGATCAACGAGTAGTCACCCTGACTTTTTAGTACTTTAAATAGCGTTCTGGCCTGTTTAGGTTTGCGGTATTGCGCTCTGTCTTGGCAATCATCTACAACGTACATTTTGCAGCGAATCTCACTGTCCAGGCGCTCGGCTAATTCAGTCTCGCAATCGTATTGCTGCCAGCTCGGAACGCCTTTGACTATGGCGTGGTAAATCTTAGTGGTGATTAATTGCTGTAGCTGCGGTTTCCATTTTTTATCTGCCTGACTATCTTTAGCCAGTAATATCAGCCCTGAAGTTTCGATATCTAAGCGGTGCAATAACTGCGCATTGTGGTACGGACTCTGGCGTCTGACTAAGCCGACCAGGGTATTGTGTAGATTGCGAGTGGTGCGGCTGACAGCCAGCAATTGCGGTTTATACAGCGCCATAATTTCAGCATTTTCCCAGATCAGCTGCCACTGGCAGTTAACCCGTTGTTCAAAGTGTTGCTTAAGTTCGATGCACAAAGTTTGTCCCGCGCTGACCGGGCTTTGAGCAGTGGCATTCACTCCATCTAAGCGAATACTCTTATCCGCCAGCCACTGCTGCAATTCGGCACTGCCAAGTAGCGGTAAATGCAGTTGCATAAAATCGCTGACTGATAGCTCTTTTGTACGCAGCTGTTCGGCAAATATTTGATAACAGAGGTCGAAGTTAGTGCCCTCGGGTAACGCTATTAATGGGTAGCTGATTGTTGGCATAAATAGAACTGACCTGTCGGGGATTTAATGGGAGGCTAAGGTTTTATTAAAGGGGGATTATAAAGCTTCGCCAGCGGGGCTCCAAGTAACAATTGCGCTATTGTATGGCAATCAACATATCCCTGCGCCAGCATAATTGCTACTATCTGCGCATTTTAACGACAAGCAGCAATCCTCAGATCATGTTGAAAACAACCGCGATATTAAGCTTATTACTTTTAGCGTCTCAAGTACAAAGCGCCGATGATCCCTGGACCTTGAACTTGCACTTTGAGAATGACCTTTTTGCTAACACCGACTTGGATTACACCAACGGCGTTCGGGCATCCTGGGTCTCTCCAGATCTGCATGATTTTATAGCTGACCAGCAGCAGACTTACGACTGGGTCAATCGCGTTAATGAACTGTTACAGCCACTGCACCCTCAATTATCCGCTCAGGGCAGAGTGCATAGAAATATAGTGGTCAGTGTTGGACAACTGATGTTCACCCCCAGAGATAATTCGAAAACAGAGTTGGATGTTAGCGACAGGCCCTACGCCGGTTGGCTTTACGCGGGCTTTGGTTATCAGGCCAGGACGGCGCAGAAACTGCACAGTTTCGAGTTCAATATAGGCGTAGTAGGCCCTGCGGCACTGGCACAACAAACACAAAATGCTGTACATGATATCAGAGCTCTGGAGCGCTTTCAGGGCTGGGATAACCAACTGCACAACGAGTTGGGTGTGCAGTTAGTGTTTGAGCGCAAGCGCCGCTTCAGACCGCTGCCAGGAAAGTACATTTTCGCCCTAGAGACAGACCTTATCAGCCACTGGGGCGGCAGTTTAGGCAATGTGGCTACTTATCTTAATGGCGGCGCTGAGTTGCGACTAGGCTGGGCGCTACCCAAAGATTTCGGTCGCTCCAGCATCCGACCCGGCGGAGATAGCAATAATCCAGGGCTGGGCAATCCCAGGCACCGAAACTGGCAAGTGCATGCTTATCTCGCCGGGGATGGTCGCGCCGTGGCACACAATATCTTTCTCGATGGCAACAGCTTCAGGGACAGTCACAGTGTCAGCAAAAAGCCTTTTGTAGCAGACCTTGCAGTGGGCGTCAGTGCAACTTACCAGCGCTGGAATATCAGTTACTCGCAGGTCTATCGCACTAAAGAGTTTAGCACCCAGCAGCAATCCCAGCAGTACGGATCGCTATCGGTTAGTTATAGTTATTGAAAAAGTAGTCGTAAGTAAGAAGTAAGAAGCAGGGCATATACTAAAACGTGAATAAATACTGAGCATTATCTCTTGCCTATCAGTAGCCTTTAACGTTTAATAACTCTTTGAAATTTCAGCTTTTTTTCGTTATTCGGGTATCTGATGAAGGTGTCATTATTAAATAAAATATTACTCGGTATTGAAATAGTGCCGACAATCTTTCTGTTATTACTGTCATTGGTAATACTAGTAGTGACGAAGTCTGTATATCTTTTGACTTTAGTACTGTCCATTTTAAGTATGATTTCATTAATCTATATTGTTGTAAAGACGTTGTTAAATAGTGCTGGAACTATAAAAAATAGGTTTATTTATCTAGCGCATGTTGGCGTTGTAATTACTGTTTTGGGAGTACTGGTTTTAGTTGTTGATGGGAATGGCTTAAAACGTCTCTCACCTGGTATACCTTTTTCAGCATTTTCTTTTGGTTTGGTGGCGTGTCTCCCCTATTTTCATGTGATGATAGTGAATAACTTTTTTGTATCTAAAAAAACAACCGGGACACCCTGAACAATATGAATTGATCGCTACATACTTCATCGAGGCCGTTCACAATTAATCACTTATTGAGGTTCAGCAGGGCGACTTGATCAGTTTTTGCAGCTTTGTAGCTCCAAGTATCGCATATGGTAAGTGTTAGAATTTAGAGGGAGCATTGTGCAAGAAGCGCGAAAGATGAAAGACTACCTAATAGAGAGACCTAAACCAACGGGTATAGATGTGCTTTGTAGTTTAAAGCATTTCGCAATCATTACTTATGCTGTTCCAACTGCTCGATTTCAAGGAGTATTTCCAGAGCGATTTCAATTAGACACTGTTGAGGTCGATGGGCAAGAGATGGGCTTGATATCGGTTGTTCCATTTATTGATGTTGATTTTACTTCTGCAGTTTTCCCATTCCCTAAATCTTCCATGGGGCAGACAAACTATCGCATATACATTATCGACACTAAAACAGGCGAGCGCTGTGTTTGGTTTCTTGGTACAACCTTAGATTCTTGGACACTAGCAGTGCCCAGATACTTATGGAATCTTCCCTGGTATGCAGGCCAAGTTAGTTTCCAGTGTTGCTTCAATCAAACAACCAAAATGTACGATAAATATCAGATGAAGACGCAATCGAGTTGGGCTCAAGCATCCGTTGAGCTAGTCCAATCCAAAAACGACTCATTTAATTTTCCCGGTTTCCCAAATACTGAATCTGCTTTAGTTTATCTTACCCATCCTCTGGCTGGATTTTACTATCGCAGGGATGGGAAGTTAGGGACTTACAGGGTCTGGCATAAAGAGTTGGAAGTTAAGCCCGCTACATTGTTATCGGCAAAGTTTAAGCTTTTATCCGATCTTGGCATCGTTGTAGAATCCGAACAAAACTCACCTTATAGCGTATTAATTGAGCCAATAAATGAATTTACAATATACCTGCCGCCGACAGTTATCGGCTAACCATTTAACCAGAGTGTCGATTAGGACTCTCGCAAGTTCACGACTATTACTCAGCTATGATTCCCTGCACTCAAACGCATTTCACGCGCTTGTATGCAAAGCGTAAGGTGGATAATGTGCTTGAATTTATAGAAGCCAAACCGAATCAAGGCCTTTTACTTCGGGATATTTTAATTGAATCTAAAGGTTATTGGGGATACTCAGCTGAGCAGTTAGATAAATGGCGCTCTACACTCAAATTTGAGAGTGAGTATATTTTAAACAATACCGTCAAATTAATAACCAGGGATTCCAAGATTATCGGCTTCTACGCGTTAACCAGAGGTGATATTGATCTATTAGACCACTTTTGGTTGTTACCGCAAGCAATTGGCTTGGGATATGGGAAGATAGCATTCGAACAGATCTTAAAAGAATGCAGCTCTCTAAGTATCAGTGAGTTTTTTTTAGTTTCCGATCCCGATGCAGAAGGTTTCTATTTGAAAAGAGGGGCAGTCTTAGTGGGGGAAGTTTACAGCGCACCGCAAAAGAGGATGTTGCCTAAGTTGAAATACTCGTTGGGCTAGTCCGTCGAATAGCCGCTTACACTTCAGGCTATGGAGCGCGCTAGCGCTCGGTGCAAAATATGAGCGTTAAGCTATGTTGTTAAATATCTGCAACTTATCAGGCCCTGGTATTTATCAAAGGAATTTTT